>Ga0315909_10002974_pt1 | contig 21116 bp, 38 predicted proteins | sample LakEriMetagenome_11_FD_203527 | JGI IMG/M metagenome (GOLD analysis project Ga0315909, IMG submission 203527) | Freshwater fungal communities from buoy surface, Lake Erie, Ohio, United States - Buoy 2 MA125 | ecosystem: Environmental > Aquatic > Freshwater > Lake | place: USA: Lake Erie, Ohio... | reverse complement strand
ATGAATCCAAAATCCAATCCCTAAATCTTTAATATTGTATGACTTATTACGTTCAGCAGAATAAACCATACTTTCAGACATTATGAATTTACCACACTTAGATATTTTAATAAAATTATTCATTAGTCTTATTTTTTTTATTATAAATATATCTTAATCCAATTAAAATTGAATCATAAAAGAGTATTTGCTTTGCCTCTGGTTAATTTTACAATATCACTCCACTTAGTTAGACCGATTTGATTGGCGGGACCTGTTCTTGCGACTCCGCTTTCCCATTTTGTTACGGTTGGGTATGCCGGTTTTGCACCTCCTCCTCCCCCTGATGGTGGTGGTGCGGATTCTTGTTCCCCCAATTCACCACTATCTTTTTTAGGAGTATAATCCCTCATTAGTCTAATAATTGAGTCAATGTCGGTTTTCATATTTGATAAATATTTTGTGGGAAACAAATATTTTTGTATATTTGTAAAATGAAACATTTTGTATTTTTATATTTCATATTATTAGGATTATCTTCATGTGTAAAATATGAAGAACCGACCCTTGTTAGTTTACCTGGCGAATATATTGTTGATAAAATAACCATAACACCGATTGACGGTGAAGAATTGATTGATAGTATTTATTTACCCGGTACAACATTCCTGAATCCAAATGAAGACATTCCATTGGATTCTGTTGATGTTGGATTTAAAAAATGGCATTTTGATTATAGTGTAGTTTCTTTTAATAAAGAAATTAATGGTTGGGGTCAATCTGAATGGACTCAACAATATTTTTATAACCTAATACCTTCTTGGACTGTATATGATTTAGGTTATATTGACATTAATTTGAATGGAAAAAGACTTATATTTAAGATAATTGATGATTCCGCTGAGAGTTTAACGTTAAGAACCACAGGAAGGTGGACTTTTATAAATTCTTGGGAAGAAAAATCAATTACCTTACATTTAACAAGGACCGGACCTTAAAAAAACTCAGTATCGGGTAGTCTCCTTGGATTTAAAATATAATACTCGGTTAAGAATGACACTAATTCTTGCTCATCAATTGACTCTTCTAAAAAGTCGTCGTCACCGAAATCAAATTCATCCTCTTCATCGTCCTCACCTAAAAAAACCTCATTAAACTTTTTTTCGTTATCATCTAAAAAAGAATAACCGTATTGTTTAATTTCATTTAGCTCTATTGTGTCTATTCTAACTTCATCCTCACAATCCTGTAATAATCTGAAAGTCACTTTTAATGTTTGTGACGATTCATTTATTTCATATTCTACCAAATCTTTGATTTCCATAACATCCATTTTCATAAGAAATATCACAAAATAATAAAAAATCTATAATTAATAATTTTTAAATCTTCTGAACATATCCAAAGTTTTATTAACTTGTTCTTGGAGAGGTTCCATAATGTCAATATCAATCTCATCAATATCTAAGTCGTCGATATCTCCAAACTCAGGTTCTAAATCAAAATGATGTGAGCTTTTATCCTCAAATCCTGTTCCTCCGCACCACTCACATTCCTCATCATTAAACTCATCTCTTCCTATTCCCCCACAATGAGTACAATCCAATTCTGAATCATTATCAAATGTACCGTGTTCCATGTCATCAGGACCGTCACCAATCATATCTAACTGTTCACCCATACTTACATATTCATCAAAACTAACTTCGGGTTCAAACTTTGCACCAGACATAACATCTTCATTAATGTTCATGTTTTTATATTCGGTAACATCACCCTTATTGCTAACAGTAATTCCACCTTTGTCGTTTGCAAAGTCTTGGACATATAAGGGTTGGGTGTTTGATTGTCCATATTGTGTTGCGTATCCATCATAAATCTTTTTATGTTGGTCAAGAATATCGTTTCTTTCCGCTTGGTTCATTTTAAAAAAGTATGAGCTCATATTTTGTTTTTTTATTATAAATATGTTGATTGGTTAGAAGTTATTTTATATATTTTTATTATGGAAAGTCCTAAGATATCAAAACAACCTATTTTTTATGATAATAGAGGTTCTTTTATTCCAATACCAATTAAAGAAGATTGGATTCAAAGTAACATAAGTTTTAATGATAACATCTACACATTAAGAGGTCTTCATTTACAAGAAGCTCCGAAAAGACAATCAAAACAAATTACAGTGTTAAAAGGTAAAATTGTTGATATTATCGTTGGTTTGGTGGGAGATGAATTGGGTAAGGTTTATTACTATGAAATGGAAGAAGGAGATAGTCTATATGTTCCTAAAGGTTTTGCTCACGGGTTTTTAACCCTTAAAAAAAATACGGTCATAAATTATTTTGTGGACGAAATATATTCAGTAGAACACGAAAAAAGTATTTTTTGGGGTAGTCACAAGGAAGTGTCAAAGGTTGTTGAGGATTATTTAGGTGACAATAGATTAACTATAAATCAAAAAGACAATCAATCTTTGGATTTTGATGAATATATTAAAAGCTTAAAAAAATGAAAGTTGATTTAGATACATACGCCGAGGGTTCTATATTATTGGATGGTTTAGAAGATGCAATTATCGGCATTGTTGAGGAATTTGGTAACGGGAATAGAATTCTGTATTCAAAAAGTAAGATATTAGATATCCTAATGGAACGGGATGGTATGGTTTATTCTGAAGCCGAAGAATACTATGATTATAATATAATTGGTGGTTATTTTGGAGAGCAGAGTCCTGTATTTTTGGATTTACCTTTAACCCCAATTAAAACTGATTCAGGATACGAATTTACAACAGATGTATATATAGAATAAGAATTGAATTCGCGAATTTCTTGGCGTACCTTGAAACTCTATCAATGTCAAGTTCTAAATCATTTTCGTTCATAAATTTAACGGTACCTTTTATTAGTTCGTCTTTAGCTTTGTCAGCTAACTCTAAAACTTCATCACAAATTTCATTGTCAACATTATGGTAATTAAAATCGGTTTCCATTCTTTCTCTACCCATGTAAAGGTATGGAGATGCTCCAAGCATATTTGTTACACCACATTCTCTCAGTTTTAACAAATAATCCTTAAAAAATTTCATTTTAAAATATCTAAAGGTATCTATGTTTTTTAAAAAGACATCGTTATCAGACTCCTTAATTGTATTTGGGTCCAATTTGACCCAAGCATCACTTGATGAAATCAAATCTAATTTACTACCATTATCCCATTCTACACCGTATTGCATATCACCAAATAATTCAAACGCTTTAACTACAGTACCTTCGGTTCCTTGGGGTATGGATGTTTCTCCATCCATATACACTAATCTAACTCTATCACCTGGTTTTAACGCTTGTTTTAGTCTTGACATAAAAAGAATTTAAATATAAATATTCGCAGTATTTATTAATGTATGAAAATCTCAGTTTTAATAAACGAACACCAAAAAAAACAATTATTAGTTGAGTCATCACTTAACCAATTTACCAATGTTGTTAAAAATAATTATGAGTTTGTAAAATCAATAATCCAAGATTCGTCAAAACAAATGGGAATGAATCTTGAATTTTTAATTACTTGGGGTGCCAGTATTGGAGGATTTGTCGGACCTTTAAATGATTTTATAAAAGGTGAGTTCCCTGACATATCGTCAACTGATTTAAGTTTAATATTAACTGGTATTATTTCAATTTATTATCTTGATAATAAAAAATTCATAAAGAATATATTATCATTAATTGAAGAGAAAGGATTAAAATCTATGTTTTCGGTGGCATTAAATAAAAGTAAGGAATTCAAATCTGTATTTGTTGAATTTATTTCTAGTTTAAATTTAACCTTACATAAAGTCACCAATATAATGAGTTATACTTTTATATTACCCCTAATCCCAATGTTATTTCAGATGGCTCAAAGTGGTCAATTTAACCAACAAGATATTAAAGAAATTTCAATTAGGTTGGCAGGATTTGGATTACTGACGGTTACAGGGAATATGATTAAAGAAATTATAACAAAAATACTCAAAAGATTTAAAGGTTGACATCAATTACATGACGTATATTTACCGTAATCATCTCATCATCAATAGTATATCCAATACGAGGTGTAAACATACTTCCAGTTTTTTCATTATGTGAAATCATTTTCAAATTTTCGTCCATAGTATATTTTGAAAAAAATGACACTAGTTTTTCATTAAGAAAACTTAATTTTTCGATAATCGACTCTATATCTGGGGCGCATTCGGATTCATAAGTAATATCCAAAAGAATCGCATCCACCATTGATTTAAAATAATCAATAGTGATTTTAATTTTTATCTCGTCTTGTGATATCCCAATTTCTGTATAGAAAAAGTATTCAAAAATTTCTTTATTACGGTTTATTTTGTTTTCCATTTTTTATTATAATTAATTAACGAGTCAATTACTTCTTGTTCTTCATCTTTGTTTAATCCATGTAAATCTTGGTGGGTATCAAACCAATCTCTCACTAATTTCTCAAAAGGTTGTTTTGTTAAATTAGATAATCTTCTAAAACCTTTTACTTGTGCTTCAATTTCAAGGGGTTGTAAGTAATATTCTAAATTAGTTACTCTACTTGAGTTTTGATAATTTTCTAAATCCCCACGATTTTTTTGTAATCCATGTTCAAGCTCATGGGTGATAATCTCATTAAGTTCCCCAATAATTCCATAAAAATTTTTTTTCAGGTTTTTTGGATTGTGTGTGATTGTAATTTCTATATTATCGCTATCACTATAGTACCCTCCATCAACAATATAATCGTCCATATCATCAGAGTGTTCAATATATAAATCAACCGAAAACGAAAATGGGTAATTAGTAAATTCATAAAAATCATCTTCAGGTAAACTAAAATCACCTTCTTCGTTAGACTTCAAAATATTAACAATATCTCTTACAATCGTTTTAGTTGATAGACGAGTTTTTTTTTGTTCGGTAACAACTTCTTTTGACTCTATTTCCACATCATCAATTACGATATTATTAGAATTCTCATTATCAAAAAATACAAGGACCCTTGAAATTTCTGATTCTATCCCTCGTCTAAAATAATATAGGTCATTAAATCTTTTAATTAACTCATCTTTCGGTAGTTTTTCATATTTGTTAAAAAGAAATGTTGATATATTATCTTTCGTATTTGTAATTATTATTTTAACCCTAATGTATGGATAAGGTTCCCCAACTCTAATCATTGTTCTATATCCCAATACTTTAAATTTAAAATCAATATCTGATATTATTTCTGGACTAATGAACGGACCGTCATAGGTATATGTTTTTTCACCAATCAACTTATTGATTCTATCAATTTGTTTTTCATTTAACATATTAATAAATATACTTTGACCTTGTTTAAGTTTTTAACTATTATTAGGTTATAAACAAACTATATGAACAAAAAATTTGATTTTAAAGATATCACTTTAATTCCTGAAACCTTATCATCTATTCGGTCACGAAGTGAAATTAGTGTTTATAATGAATATGGATTTTTACCCATAATGGTTTCCCCAATGGATACTGTTGTGGATTCTTCAAATATTAATTTATTTAATGAAGGAAATTTATTCACATGTGCTCCAAGAGGAGTTAATTCCAACAACCAATACGTGTTCCAATCTATATCATTAGAGGATTTTGAGACAATAGTTTCTCTCAGAGTTAAAGCAAGTGGTTTTTTATTAATTGACATCGCTAATGGTCACATGAAATCATTATATGATTTATGCGTAGAATTTTCAAAGAACAACGATTTAAGTAAGGTTATGGTCGGTAATATTGCTAACCCGAAAACTTATAATAAATTTGCTAAAATTGGTGTTGGGTATATTAGAGTCGGTATTGGTGGTGGTAGTGGATGTTTAACATCAGCAAATACAGGTGTACATTTTCCTATGGCGTCTTTAATTAGTGAGTGTTATAATATTAAGAAAAATAATGAATACACAACAAAGATAGTTGCCGATGGTGGTTTTAGAAATTATGATGAAATAATCAAAGCATTAGCTTTAGGTGCTGATTATGTTATGCTAGGAGGATTACTTAATAAAACTTTAGAATCTTGTTCTGATATTAAGTTATTTAATCGGATTAAAATATCACACGAATTAGGTATAAAGATTTGGGAAAAGTTCCCAAAAATGAGAAAACATTTTTATAAAGAATTTAGAGGTATGAGTACTAAAGCAGTTCAAAAAAAGTGGGGTAAATCTAAACTAAAAACATCAGAGGGAATTCATAAAGTAAATAAAGTTGAGTACCGATTAGACCAATGGATTAGTAATTTTAAGGATTACCTGAAATCAGCAATGTCTTACACTAATTCTATGAATTTAGAATCATTTAAAGAATCAGAATACGTTTTTATAACGGAAAATGCCTTAAAAAGATTTGATAAATAATTAAATGAATTTAATGGAGACTTTAAGGTCTCCATTTCCTTTTATTACTCTGTGATATAATCCTTTGGGTATAAAAATCTCTTTACCTTTTTCTAATAAAATTGGTAACTCATTATCTAACTGAATCATCCAGTTTGTTTCATGTAAACTCTTAACGATTCTATCTTCTTCGTCTACATGCCACTTTAATTCGTGGTCGTCAATTGATTCTGAAAATGTCCTAACTACCCCGTCCTTTATGGTTTCATTTTTGAATGGTAATCCTTCGTATTTCATTACCAACTTCTTGATGATTTTAAACCTAATTTCTTACGGTATCTTGAGACATTACATGACCAATACCCTGCTTTGGTTCTATCTTTCTTTTGGTCACATTTGTGTCTGGCTCTAAAAGATTTTGCCGCCCCTTTATTGGCATTTTTAACACGAAGATTAGGGTCTCCAAATGTAACCTTTTTAATATTACCACCAGGTGTTTTTACATATACCGCAAACTTTTTAGGACCACCAGGTGTTCTAAATGGACTATTTAACTTTACATTTTTACCACGATGTTTTGCTTCGGTAACTATCTCCCAAAGGTCATCCTCATATATCGGAGCATCTAAGTACACCTCTTGGTCATTTTCAAGAAGTACTTTTTTACCCAAATCAGATTCTACAATCCAAATATCGTCCTCATTTAATCTGATTTTATTATTATCATATAACCACCTAACTTCATTAATTAATGAAAAATATTTATCCGAATAGATTCTAAACACATTTTCACACAAAGGTAGATTATTATCTAAATGATATTTCAATTCTTTAGAAACTGTAACATCTTCAGTAAGTTTCATCGGAGGATTTTTAACCTCACTAAGTATTTTATTAACTAAAGTTTCTATTTTTTTTGACATATCTTGATTTTATAATAAATATTTTACAACTTAGAGAATTTTCTCAACAATAAAGCAGACCCAAAACAAAGTCCCGACAGTGAGTATAAAACCAAGTTTGCGCTCCACAAACTCCCTGTTAGTGACATAAGATAGTATTGTATTATATCGAACCCAAATGGGTTGAAGAACATCCCCATCATAAGTAGCTTTACATATACGTTTTCCAAGAAAATTTTCCTCCAAGTCTTTTTTACTATCTCCATCTTCCATGTTGTAAAAATTAAATTTTATGGTTGTCACCAAATATCATATAAATACTATAGAATAGAAATAATTTTATTTGAGTGTATATTTATTGAAGAAAAAGAATCTCAATATGAAAAAAATAAACGAATCAAAACTCAGAGAAATTATTAGAAAAAGAATTCTTGAGGAAACTGAGATTGACTCAAAAGAAAGAAAACCAATGTGTCTAAGTAATAACACTATACCGTTGGATGAAATTGTCGGTAAAGCAGATGACTTTATACATTACACTCCGAGTGTTATGAAAAGAGGTGGTGGAGTTAACTCAATGGTTGATACTATAGGTATTTTAAATAATTTAAGACTGTTTAAAGACGTTTCAGACGGTGGGTCTCACTTGTCCTATGAAATGATGAATCATTTAAACAAATTTAGAAACAAAAATTATTTTGATGAAACTTCTGGTGAATGTCATCGTGCTATGGATAAAGTAATTGAACTTTATAAAGAAAATGAGCACGGTACTGAATTGGTTAAAGACATTGAGAGGGTATTAGCGCTACAATCTAAAGATGATGAATATACACCATCACCGAGAGCAAAAGAATATCTTAAAAGATGTATAAATCTTATTAAGGAAAAATAACCCTCTATATGAGGACTTTTAGGACCGTTATCAGTTATGGTAACAGGAAAAGGGGAAGTTCGCTACTGTCCCCTTTTTTGTTTTTATGATATTTATAATTGAACAATATAAATAAAAATAAAATAAAGTAAAGAATTATGGCTAAAACAAGTGCTCAAGGCTCAAAAGAGACCTTTGGAAAAAAAAAAGAGGGTAAACCAAAAAGAAAATATGGACCAAAAGAACGAAAACCAAAAGCCTACAGAGGACAAGGTAGATAATGAAAAAACAGGAATTATGAAAACAATTTTAAATTTTATCAAAGAAACTTTTATGTGGTTGAAGGGAGTTTTCAACGACGAAAAGGGAAACCCATCATCTAAGAGGATTGTAGGTATGGGATGTGCGGTTGCATTATGTATAACAATGTACCATAATAGTTTTTCATCGGTTGATGTAGCACCTGCCAGATATTTAGTTGATGCTGTTGCGTTATTAGCATTTGGAACTTTAGGTTTAGCAAGTGTTGATAAATTTACCGCTCGTAGAGGTAAGAAAAAAGAAGAAGATTCTGAAGAATAAAAAAAATAATTTTTTTTTTTGATGTGATATTTATTATTATAAAATTATAAAATTATAAAAAATGAAAAAAATAGTAAGATTAACTGAGTCAGATTTGACTAGACTTGTAAATAGAGTAATACAAGAACAAGAATATCCAGGTTATAAACCTGAATGGGATGAGTATAAACCAGGTGAGGATGACGATGCCGGGACTAAACTTGCAAAAATGAAAAGAGAAATTGACGATAAAGACTATGGATTATATAAAATGAAAAAAGCGTGGGCGTCTTCTATTATGAAGTCTAAAACTGAGGAAGAACTTATGGATAACGTTTTAAATCTGGCTGATTTCGCAACATATCGTAAAACTAAGCCGTTTAAATAAAATTTTAAAAACCCCCTTAATTGGGGGTTTTTTATTTTAGATAGGAGATTATCTTTTCTTTAACACCACATTGTTTAATACCTTCTCTCCTGTAACGGGTAAGTACAAAATTATCCAGAGCCCAATCACGAACATATTCCATACCGTAACTCATTATTTTTTTACCCATATTTAAGTCGTCAACCGCGACCCAATGAGTTATCTCAGGATGTTCTCTGAGGTATTGTTTAATTTCAATAGACCTGGTCTGTTCTAAATCCCATTCTCTTGACCAAGGAAAATCTTCTTCATAATCACAGTCCTGTATAAATTTTGTAAAACTGATAGGTTTTTTTATAATACCCTGACTTTCGTAGTATTCACCCATTTCATCAACCGTACACCAATTTCTCCAATCAGATGTCACCACAATCTCGGCATTAGTTTTTTCAATAATCTCATTTAAAACTTTAATTGCCTTTCCGTCAATATTATCAAATCTGGCATGAACAGGTAAGGACCTTTCATCCTCGGTTAATTTTTTTCTAACCTCCCTTTGTTTTTTCCATCTTGACCCCCAATTATTTGATAAACAAATAACCCCATCGTGGTCCAAAAATAATGCTTTCATTTTTTTCGTTTCTTTTTGACCGGTTCTTCAGTTTTGTCAAATACCTCAACTGAAATTGGTCCATTTTTAAATTTCTCAGTATCATAAGTCCAAATTGACTTACTTAAATCATCTTCATAAATTACTTGGTATTTTCCTTGTTTCATATTATGTTATTAAATTTATAATTAATGTTATAATCAAAACCGTTGGTATACTATACAAAAAACAAACAAATAGTTGTTTTACCTCCCCAACAAAAGAGACGTACTCGGTTTCTCCTCGGTGATATTGGAAAAATCTCCTACTGAATGTATTAATCAAACACAGCATCAAAAAAGTCATAATACAAAGATAAACAAAAAATCCCACAATCGTGGGATTTTTCATAACTTTTTTAATTTTGTTTTACCTCTTCAAAATCAACATCGGAAACTTCATAATCCTGTCCACCATTTTCCGTGGTTTGATTATACAAATTTTGAGTTATTTTTTGGAAAGTCTCGTTAACTTTATCCATTGACGATTTGATTTTTTCAACATCTTTTGATTTGTGTGATTCTTTTAGTGAATCAAGAGCTGTCGTGATTTCATTTTTATCGTCCTCAGTTAGTTTGTCTTCCAAGTCTTTCATTGATTTTTCAGTTTGGAAAATCATAGAATCTGCTTGGTTAATAACATCAGCTTCTTCTTTTACCTTTCTGTCTTGTTCTGCATTTAATTCAGCGTCTTTTTTCATACGTTCAATTTCTTCTTTTGATAATCCAGAAGAGGATTCAATACGAATTGATTGTTGTTTATTAGTTGCCTTATCTAATGCTGACACATTGATAATACCATTCGCATCAATGTCAAAAGTAACTTCAATTTGCGGGACCCCTCTCATTGATGGTGGGATTCCGTCAAGGTGAAAACGACCTATGGTTCTGTTGTCTTTTGCCATTGGTCTTTCCCCCTGTAATACGTGTATTTCAACTGACGGTTGATTATCAGCCGCTGTTGAGAATACCTGTGATTTTTTGGTTGGGATGGTTGTGTTTGATTCAATCAATTTGGTAAAGACTCCACCCATAGTCTCAATACCTAATGACAATGGTGTAACATCCAATAGAAGTACATCTTTAACCGTTGAATCACCTGCTAACACTCCTCCTTGTATTGCCGCTCCTAAGGCAACAACTTCATCGGGGTTAACTCCTTTTGACGGTTCTTTTCCGAAGAATTTTTTAACCGCCTCTTGAACTGCCGGAATACGAGTTGACCCACCAACTAAAATAATTTCATTGATGTCTGAGGGTTTCAATCCCGCATTTTTCAATGCCGATTCACAAGGTTTAATGGTTCTTTGGATTAGGTTATCAACCAACTGTTCAAATTTAGCCTTTGTTAGCGTTCTAACCAAGTGTTTTGGAACTCCGTCAACCGGCATAATGTAAGGAAGATTAATTTCAGTCGATGGTGATGACGATAGTTCTATTTTCGCCTTTTCAGCACCTTCACGAAGTCTTTGTAACGCCATAGGGTCTTTAGACAAATCAAGTCCGTTCTCGTCTTTAAATTCTTTAACTAACCAATCAATAATTGATTGGTCAAAATCATCACCACCCAAATGAGTATCACCATCAGTAGATAATACTTCAAAGACACCATCTCCCAACTCTAGTACTGAAACATCGTGTGTTCCACCACCACAGTCAAATACCACAATCTTCATGTCTTTAGATTGTTTATCAAGACCATAAGCCAATGCCGCCGCGGTTGGTTCATTTATAATACGACGAACTGTTAAACCCGCAATTTCACCAGCTTCTTTTGTTGCCTGTCTCTGAGCATCATTAAAATATGCAGGAACTGTAATTACCGCTTCAGTGACTTCTTGTCCAAGATAATCCTCAGCGGTTTGTTTCATTTTCTGTAAAACCATTGCGGAAATTTCCTGAGGTGAGTATTTTCTATTGTCAATCTCAACTCTTGGGGTATTACCGTCTCCTTTAACCACTTTATAAGGAACTCTTTTTGATTCATTTTTTGTTTCGTCAAAACTAGCTCCCATAAAACGTTTAATAGAATAAACGGTTTTATCAGGATTAGTCACCGATTGTCTTTTTGCCGGGTCACCAATCTTTCTTTCTCCACCATTTGAAAATCCAACAATAGAAGGGGTGGTTCTTTTTCCTTCACTGTTTGTAATCACAACAGGTTCTCCGTTTTCCATTACTGCTACGCAAGAATTTGTTGTTCCTAAATCAATACCTATAATTTTACCCATATAGTTTTTTGTTTTTTGTTAATTATATGTTTTTTATTTTATGGAATCAAGTTCCGTGTGCCAAATTATTAAAATCCGTACCAAATCAAAAAAACTGACATAATGTCAGTTTTTTATAAAAAATCAAGTTTATTTGTCATAGGGTCCCATTCTACCGTTAATGGTTTGTTAACATAGTCATACTTTTCATTTAATGCTGAAGCGTTTATGAAGTGAGTATCCCCATTAAACATATAACCATATCCACCGTGAATGTGTCCACAAACATGAATCTTAGGTTTAATTTTTTTGATTCTTTCAATCAACAATTCACAACCTAGCAAAGGTTCATTCCAAGGTGGTCCTGATGTGTCAACATATCCTTGAGCCGGACCATGAGTTATTAAGATGTCAGTATCTTCAGGAATGTCATTCCATTTTTGCTCAAGTTCCCAACCATTTCTTGGTAGGTTAAATGCCCAATTATAAAATTCAGGTTGCCATGGACTACCGTAAATTTTAACCATAGGACCTTCTCCGATTTGAAATCCTAACTCTTCGTCTTGGAGATAGTCAATCCGTTTATAAGAATCAATAATTTCTTTACTTTGTTTTGGACTGTCTTGAAACCCCCAATCATGGTTACCAGCAATGAATACTTTGGTATCATAGTTATCCAATGAATTAAACCATTTGCAAAATTCTTGGATTTCATGCTTATATCCCATACTTGAGATGTCTCCAGCATGAATTAACAAATCACCACCAAGTAAATCACCTGTTATTGATTTGTGTTTATTGTGAGTGTCTGAAATAAATGTTATTTTCATTTTTTTACTTGTGTATCTTCTAATTCAACTATTGTTGGTCTGCCAAAGATAAGGACATTTACTTTAACTTTACCCTTTTCTTTATCAATATTTTCAATATTTCCTTTGAATGATGTAAAAGGTCCGTCAGTTATGATTACTTCATCACCAATACTGTAGATATCGCTAAAAGATTTAGTTTTATTTTCTTCATGAATACCTATCATTCGGTTGACTTCAGCTTCAGGAACCACTTGTATATTTCCAGCTCTATCAGACAGTAAACCTGTCGCACCCTGTATTTTTTTAACAACTTGTTTCAATTCACCAATCGCGGATGTCTCAACAAAAACGTAACCAGGAAATAAAACTTTTTCTCTCTGTGTTTTTTTACCATCTTTAGTTAAAAATACTTTTTCAGTGGGTACAACAACTCTACCTATTACACCTGTTAATTCTCCTTTCTCACCCTCTTTAATAATTCGCTCAGAAACTTTTCTTTCTCTATTTGCCTGAGCTCTAACAATATACCATTCCATAATAAATTTATTTTTTTAATCCCACCATGCTCTCAAATCAGAGCCGTCATATAGTTTATCAAAGTCCTCCTCAGATGCTCTAATAGCGTCATAATCAGGACCTTTAATGATTTGACAAAGTTCTTCCCAATATTCCTTCTGAATTTCGTGAGACCTTTTGAAGATTTTACGATTATGTTCTTTTTCCTCAGGAGTATCTTTATCTTTTAGTTGAAATAACTCTTTGTTTTCGTCTACGGGTTCAAATTCCCATTCGTGAAGTATTAATTTCATACCCAATTCTTGTTCTGCAACCTCAAGATACTTGTCATTCACACAAATATCAATAAGATATGAAAGACGCTTCATTTTTGCAACCTTCTTCATGCGACTTTCGTCAATCTCAAGTCCGTATTTTTCAATTCTCCAAGACATGTCATCAACAGCGGTCTTTACCCATGGCAAAACAGAACCGTCACCGTTATACCACGTATGATTCCAAAGATTTTTACGGAATAACCATAAATTATGAAAAAATCGCGGAATATCGTATCTAAAAAGAGAATATGTCTTATAAAGTTTATTTTCATGCCATATTAATCTTTTTATTGATTTAGAAAAACTATCTGTAAACGTTACTTTCATGATTTTGTTTAATTTTAAACAAATATACAACACTTTTTATAAATAAAAAAGGGGTTGATTGACTCAAACCCCTTTTTTTGTATATATAGGCTCTCAGATGAGAGTGATAGTGTTAATAAATATGTCAATTTTAAAAAAAATACTAACTACGATACTAAAAATCAAGCTTTTTTTAATATAGAAGCGATTGTTATTCGTTTATACTCATTAAAACTATTCAGTTTATAGAATTTTTCATCGGTGTTCAGTTTTTTACCCCATTTTTCTAAGAAATTGTGAAATAGTCTCTGAGATGAGTTAATATGAGACATATTTTGAGATGATTTTAAAACTTTTATTACCCAAGAGTATTCGGATTCCATATTTTGGACGAAATTTTTAGAATTTGAGAGTATTTTCATCATATAGTTTGTATTTAATTAGTATTTTAGTATAATTTAAGTACAAATATACAAAAAAATTCAATGAAAAGGCTTTTAGAGACATTAATTAACAAAGTTTTTATAGATGACCTTGAATTAATGTATGGTAAAGGTAGTCACATAAAGATAAATAACGTAAAGTATTGTACCACTAACAAACATTTCTTAATTGATTACAAATTATACGTTTCAGACCCGGTATTATTTGAAGAAATCTATTTGGGGGGTGTTGAAATGTTGGTATCTGAAAGTTGGTCGTGGACAGGTATTGATAATGATAAAATATTGTTTACCGTAACTTACGATTTAATTTAATCCTCTCCTATTAAACCTTCATTTTTAAATTCTTGGAACGCTAATGGTACCGCGGTAACATACGGTGTTCTATTTTTAGACTGTATCTCACCAATCTTCGCATGAAATTCGGTTAATACCCCGCATTGATACGCAATGTGAAACATTTCTTCCAAATATTCTTCGTTACTCATACTCATTTTAGTGGATTTGTAAATAAATATATAATTTAAAAAAAAGTAAGTCAATTTTTTTGTCGTATTTGATTGAAAAACAAAAAAAAATCAATTATCATTATAAAAAAAACATAAAATGAAAAAAATTACAAATTCGGACACTGTTGTTGTCCACTACACTGGTAAACTAGAAGACGGAACTATTTTTGATTCTTCTCTAAATGAAGGTCGTGAACCTCTAAATGTTACTTTAGGACAAGGTCAACTAATTAAGGGTTTTGAAAATGGTTTAGTTGATATGACTGAAGGAGAAAAGAAAACAATCGAAATTGAACCGTCTGACGCGTACGGTGAAATTAATGAAATGTTAGTTACTGAAGTTAACAAAACTCAAGTACCTGAAGGTATTGAAGTTGGTCAGATGTTACAAGGGATGGGTCCTATGGGTCCAATTAATGTTACTGTAGTTGAAGTTGGTGAGTCAACTGTTAAAGTAGACGCGAATCACCCATTGGCTGGTAAAAAATTGATTTTTGATTTGGAAGTGGTTAGTGTTAACTAATCAACTTATTCATACATTTTTTCTTCAAAGTTTGGGAATCGTTTCTCAAACTTTTTTAGTATGGAGCCAGCAAAAGCGTTGGCTTCATCTTCATTTTTACCCCCAATATCAGGACCTTTACCTCGATTTAATATTGTTCTCTGATATTCATGAACCCATTCATGCGCCAATGTTCTTAGAATATCTCTATTAATTCTACCTTTAGTTAAAACTTTAATAGTATTGTCAGATGACCTTGACCCTGTAGTCATATCACCAACCCTTTTGTTAAGTAAATTAATCGTTACATCATTTTTTATTGGTAAAATATCTTGTAAGAATTTTATAAATTCTTGATATATTTTTTTATTCCTAATACCGTGTTCTTTATCAAAATGTATAACAGTAACTTTCATAGACTAATTTGTTATTATAAATATATTTATAACTAAAAGATAGTGATGAGTAGAAAATTAATAATTTCAGAAGAAGAACAAAAAGAAATTAAAAAACTATATAATTTATCCGAACAAGATTATCTCAGAGCCGGAATAGAATCTCTTTTGAAAAACATATTTTCTAAAAAGAAAGAAGACGGTAAAAAACCTGAGGACAAAGAATCAATCTCATCCATTGACGGTAAAGTAAAAATAACAGGGTATAGTGGTGATAAACTCAATAACATAAATATTTTTATTGATGAAATGAATAAAATGGGTATTACTGACCCATTACATCAAATAGGTATTTTGAGTGTCGCAGCTAAAGAAAGTAGCTTTAATTCCTTCAAAGAAAAAAGTTATTGTAGTACTCCTGACAACAGAATTATTAATGTATTTGGAAATAAACGAGGTAATAGATGTAAGTCCTTGAAGTGTGACGACTCAAAATTTTTTGAGTGCGTTTACGGTAAAAATTCAGGAGTTAGTTTAGGTAATAATCAGACTGGTGATGGTGCCAAATTTATTGGTAGAGGATTTAATCAAATTACTGGAAGAGCTAACTATGAAAAAATTAGCAGACTTACAGGACTTGATTTAATTTCAAACCCATCTTTACTTGAGGACCCTAGAGTTGCGGCTAAAGCGGCTATTTTATATTACACAAAAGGAAAATCCGCAAACTCACTCCCAAAATTTAATGATAAAAAGAAATCTGTAGAATATTTTGCGGATTTAACTTCAGGGTCTAACTCACAAAGAGCCAGAGAGAACGCATTTGATAAAATGGACAACTTTAATATTGCCTAAAAATCGTCTGTATTTTCATTATTAAGTAAAATGAAAAATGAAATACTAAGAATTTTATTTTATTCAATTTAAGTAATAGGTTATCCCTTTGCTCCAATAGTCACCATATTCTTTAAATTGAGATAAATTCACGTCATTGTAAATGAATCCTGTGATGATTTCAATCCTTTCAGATATTTCTGTGACAATCGGTATTAGTTTATCAGGGTCAAAATCCCCGTCAATTTCAATTTCAAAGCTATAAAATTCACCTTTTACAAAATCATCTACCAATAATACTTTATCAAGTTCAAATAAATATTCGGTGTCATAATCATTAAACTCATGATTATCTTTTGACTCCCATATTTTATTATCGTCCTCTTTGTATACTTGGATTATATAATCTTCCGGTGAATTATAGGGACCTAAAAAGATATCGTCAGATGTGAATATACCCTCAACTCCAATAATGTTTGAAATTTTGTCGCTATCACATTCCCCACTCTCAACATTAAATTCTAATAATTGTTTATGTTGGTCTTCGTTTAATTTATAAACATAACATTCGGAACCTCGTCCACTAACAACTATTTTGTATTTTTTCATTTCTCAATGACCATGTTTGTGTTAACGATGGGTAGTCTAAGCACCGGAATCGCGGAATGTCCTGAAGGAGCGGTACTACTTTCGATTTTTTGCATGATTTCGTAATATCCGTCCAAAGGTTTTACGGTTGAAACATTTTCCAAATCAAAAATCAATTCGTTAGGCATTGTTGCTGAGAATACTCGTGCGGTTTTGTTTGTTGTGTTAAACACTAGTTTTTGTAATGACATGTTATTTGTTTTTTTATAATTGTAGTAATCTTGATTTAATTTGTCAAATTATTTTTTTTCTTCGGGAGACAAAAGACCCCTACCAAATTTTTCTTTTCTTTCCTTAAACCTTTCTTTAACGTGTTGGTGTATAGGTCTTGGTTTACCATCCTCATCAATTCTAACAAAAACCATTTTAGTGTGAGTGACAATCTCTTGGTCACCGGTATATACATTATGTTTCCTAACTTCAATATAAAGTGTTACTGACGTATTACCAAATGATACCACATCACCATATACTTTTAAAATACTACCAACCTTAACTGGTTTTTTAAAAACTAATTCATCAATTTTAAGTGTTACTATTTTTTGTGTATCACAAATTTGAGACGCATATGATGCCGCGGCATCATCAATAAGTCCGAGTAATAAACCCCCAAACATATTATCATGCACACCAATATCTCCTTTCTTACAAATGTATGTTGTTATAAGTTCCATATTATTTTTTTATCCATTTATTATCCGAATCTAATTCAAAAGTTCCAATGTATTCTTCATTCCATTCGGTCGGTTTAATTAATGATAAGAAAAATTCTCCATTTTCTCTACGATACATATAATATTCTTGCCCGATAATCGGTTGAAAATTGTATGACGCGTTATATACAATACTATTCCACTCAAATTCTTCAAGTAATTTTTGGTATTGCTCTTTTATCTCTTCATATTTTTTATTGAAGTAATGATTGGTTTTTATAATCTTTTCTTTCTTCCAAGTTGATACATTAGTGGGAGAGATAGACGGTGCTCCTATATTTGTTGCATATGGTAGCAAGTGCGCGTAATAACCACGCTCTTCGCTCCATACAACATTGTCAGGATATTTTTTTTCTTTTGACATATCGTAAGACATTACACTTGGTAAATCAGAATAATGACACCACAAATCATCTGTGTGTTCCATTTTTTTTAATTAAAAATTCTTTCTCTTTCCATTCTTCTTAAACATTGGAGTGGTGTCTCTTTTGGTAAAATGTTGTACCCACATCCAAGAGTTCCCCCTTTCCAACTACCACTTCTTTCACCTACCTCGTCATCAAAACTAACATCAATGGTTGTTCTTATTTTTTTAAATAACCCGGTCCACTTAAACCATCTAGGTCTCCATTCTCTTTCATCAACAGTTATTGTTGCCATTCTATGTTGGGTGGTTCCATTTTTTAAAGTGTACATATATGGGTGAACCTCTTTCCATTTTTTTTCTTTCCACTCTTCTTTCCAAAAATCTTGACGATTCCCTTTAGTCTCATTAGCCCACGTACCATCTTTTAATAGTATTGATGTCCTAACCCAATCTAATTCCCAAGGCATATGATAATGTTTTGTTTTTTTACCATAACATACTACAAATGTTGTGGGTATCCATCCACCCACTGAATAAAAATACCATCCGTACCTTGGTGGGTCACATTCGTCATATTTACTTCTAATAAATGGGATATGGATATAGAATTGTCCCCATAGAATACAGAAACTAATATAGAACCGATTATCAAAATAACTGGCAGGTGCTATGGTAAAATTCCATTTTTTAAAACCGGGATAGAACGACATCCAATCGTTACGATAACCGACAGTTTTATCTCTTTCTTCTATTTTACTAAACTTCCAAAATCTTTTCATTACTTAAATTTACTTAAAATGGTATTAATTTGTTTAAGATTAAAAACACAATCCTCTTTATATTTTTCTAATCTATCCTGTATATAAACTTTTGTAGGTTCATCTGTTACTATATTATCATCCGTAATAGGGTATTCGGAATGTAGTGTCCAGTTATCTTTATGAATATAATATGTGGTTTTTGATGAAATACTAATCAAAATAATGTTACCACCATCCCTAAGTCTTGATACGGTATCAAAAGAAAATAATTTACCTTTATTTTTAACGTATTCTTTAATTTTTTCCTCTTTCTCAAATTTTTCTACCTCAGGAAATAATAGTTCCGCATATCTAAAAGGTATAAATGTATTTGAATCATAACCTGTAAGAGAATGCTCAAACTCTACTTTTTCATTCTCTTTAAATGGTTTACACTTAATTTCACCACCTTCAATAAATTTAATTGAATTGTATTTTGGTGATATTTCTGTGTAACTCCAATGAGTACCGTGACCGAATGAATGTAGGTCTGACCATTTAACCATCCATTTACCACTATAATCTTGGGTTAAAAATCCTACCATAATTATTTATTTTGTGCAATTATTTTAACTTGTACTCTACTCTCTTTATCTATATGGTACTCATACCATTTCATTGCTTCATCCTTGTTGTAATAAGTTGCTGACCATTCATTATGTTCTTCAAAATAACTTGACCACCATAACCCTAAAATATGTTTTTCAACAACCCAATACGGTTCTCCGTCATTAATAAATTTATCTCTTATTTCTAATAATCTATATCTTGCCATAATTAATACTCAATTATTCTACTTAGTACTTTATTAATTTTATTATCACCTCTCTTTGTAGGTAATGATGAAAGATACTTAATAAATTTCTTTCTGTCAAAGTGTTTAAATAAGGTTTTTGGAAATTCTCCGTTATTAGGATTCCAATTCCTTTCATCAATATGAGTCCAATACATTGTATCTTTTACGTGACGTACAATACTGTGTTCATCTGATTCTCCCCAGTAATCTGTGGTACAATAATGAATTTCAGGATAATATACCGTAAATCTATATTTTGGTCCATTTTTCCTTTTTCTAGGTCTTCTATTAGGAGTGTATGAAGCCCAATACAAATCTTTTACTTTAAGATGAAAGTCATCAATAAAACCTTTCCGATATAAGAGTCGGACTATTCTTTTCTCCTGTTTAACCCATGTTCTAACTGATTTATACATTTAATTGGAGAGTTTTGCCTTAATAGTCGGATGTGATTGATAGTTTTCTAATTCAAAATCTGTTATTTTGAATTCTCCCCATAGTGATGGAAATTCAGGTAACAGTCTATATTTCTCATCACTTCTCAGATGTTTTAGTGTTGGTAATGGGTACGGTTCTCTTGTTCTGGTTGGAATTTTTAATTCATCTAAAAGTAATGAACTAATAACCTCTGGTTCTTCTTGTGATAATAATGATTTTGCATCTTTATTTGTTTCGAATAATTTTTCTATTCTTTCTCTGTGAGTTAATTCTCTACCAATCTGTTCTTTTGCCTGTTCAACATGGTTACTGTATAAGTGTACGTCACCCAAGTTACCAATTAACTCATCAGGAACCATATTAACTGCTTTAGCAATGATTTCAAGCAGCAATCCGTAAGAAGCAATGTTAAATGGTAAACCTAGGAATGTATCTACGCTGCGTTGATTCCACATCAATGAGATTGCTCTGGTTGGAATGTTCCAAGTATCTAAAACTTTATGAACATCTTCATCCGAATCAAAGTGGCTATCAAACCCTGGTATAATATCGGTTGTTTGTTCTGCTAATTTTATTCTTTCAATTATACCCAACTCTCTTGTATAAAATTGAAAATCTGTATGACAAGGTGGAAGTACCATTTGGTCTATCTCACCTACATTCCAAGCATTAACTCTATTACGTCTTGAGTCTGGGTCTGTTTTAAGTAGATTGATTGAGTTTGCGATTTGGTCTATTTGTACGCTATCGTGAGTTGGTTCCCCGTCATTACCTTG
>Ga0315909_10002973_pt1 | contig 21117 bp, 37 predicted proteins | sample LakEriMetagenome_11_FD_203527 | JGI IMG/M metagenome (GOLD analysis project Ga0315909, IMG submission 203527) | Freshwater fungal communities from buoy surface, Lake Erie, Ohio, United States - Buoy 2 MA125 | ecosystem: Environmental > Aquatic > Freshwater > Lake | place: USA: Lake Erie, Ohio... | reverse complement strand
CTGGCAATGCCAGAAGAATATAAAGTAAACGACTTCGTATTGTCATACAGAAACTATTATGTTGGTGCCAAATCAGGGTTCTCTACTTGGAAGAATAGAGACACACCGGACTGGTTTTTAAACCAAAAATAATGTGTCATACGGAGGGGTAAAAACAGTATATAATGTGGTTTTTTAGGGGTAAAAAGAAGGAAGTATTGTCGTATTACAAATTGTAATTTTATATTCATATATATGTTTCGTTTTTCCGTCTGGGAGTATCAGGATCAAGGATCCAATAACACTACTCTTACACTGGGTCCAGTAGACTGGGATTGACCCCCTTGACAATCAACGATATACGTGTATAAATTTTATATTATTATACGATTAGGAATGTTCCACGTGGAACATAATCATATATATTTTATATATATTATATCTTAAACTAATTAATATGTCTTTAGAAAACTTACAAAGAAGGTTTTCTGATTATGATTCTGTCAGGTATTGGGGGGAAAGATATTGTGGAATGAGATTACAATATAACGGTATAAAATTATATACTGTTAATGGGGATTATGACACAACCATACATGACTGTCATACATATATGGTTGTGATACATGAACCGAGTGGGACAATGGAATGGATTAGTATGGTGGAGAATGGAAAGGTCTATCCTTGGATTACAAGGAGAATGGTTGTGTTAATCGAGGACTTCATGAGTAGATTCAAATAGATCTATCTTTGTTTGTCATCTATATCGAACGCTTTAAGTTTCCCGTCTTGTGAGTAACCCAAGTTATCGGGTTTAATATCTGATGCTTCAATTCCTATGTATCTGTACGCTCTATTTATATCATCGATATCATCCATAAATTTTTGTAGTTCATCTGAGATATCTAGATCATCGGTATCTAGGTGGTCAAGATATTGTATGGGTAAACCTTGTTCATCTAAGTAAGATTGTAGTTCATAGTATAGGTCTTCTATATGGGAATCTTCTATGAGTTCCTCCTGAAGAATATACATTTCACCTTTAACAATTTCTGTTTTATATATTTTTACAAATGAATTTAAAACGGGGGCGTCGGATTGTTCCATTTCCGTTGCCAACTTAAATTCACTTTTACTGGTTGTCCGTTTCAGGACACGACCATCACCTGTAGAATAGGCTGTCCCGAAGTCACCCTTACCTAAGTAGGATAATTCTTCGGGGTCAATATTATTTTCCACATAAAAATCCTCAAGTGTTTTTTCACTTTCATTAATTGTAAAGTTCCTGACCTTATCAATTATATTTCTAATTTCTTTACTCATATATTATAAATATCGTGATCTCTAATGTTCATTTTCATTCTCCAGTCATAGGTTAGATCGGAAATCATTTCTCTAACGTTTTCTCCGTCATACACTGCGTAGAGTGTCATACGTGGTTTAAACTGTTCTGAAGTTATAATGTGTATGACACATAGACCGAAGAATCTCATCCACAATGGTTCCTCCACCTTAATAGATTTAATTCTATAGTACTGAACTTCTTCTTGTGATACATCGAACACACCTCTACGTTCTTCCATGGTTCTTTCATATAGATTATAATACCAAGTATCGACCTCATAATATTTGTACAAACCAAATAAAAATGTTGGGATTACTAGTGGTGGAAATATTAAAGATACCAAAGGTAATACAAACCATCCAATGTTCATTAACTGTGATGGTTTGATTGTTTTAATATGTTTATTCTTTTTCATATTTCAATAACGTACTTAAGATTTTTTTCAATTTCAGAATCCATTAAGGTTAAAATTTTATTATGAACTTTTCTCATGAATGATTCATCAAGATATAGTTCATCAATTGTTTTACCTTGATACAAACTAAGTTTATCTACGATGACTCTTACATCATTCTTTTTCCCATCGTTCTTAAAGAACGTTGATCTAGCGTAGATATAATCACGAACCAAATATAGTTTAATATCGGTTAGGTTATCTCTATTCTTAATCTGTAGGATTAGTTCTTCGATTGAAGAAAGTTCATTGATAACATCCTCATGTTCATAAATAAGTGATCTGTACTGATCCAGTAAACTATTAACTAACGGATTGTTTTCATTCCCTATACTGTTAATGAACTGTTCATAGAGACTTTTTCTGTTAGGTGTTTCAGATATTGTTGTGAAAACACCTTCTGTAAATTTTTCAATTTTTCCCATTGCCAAACTAATTTGTTTTAAAATTTTAATAGATTGTTGAAGTCGACCATTTGTCTAAGACGATTTAAGATCGGTAAATATAATCGAGTGTGAATATACATATGATTCGTGTTACCCCTGTCCCTTATTACTTTAACCATCTTTCTTTTTACATCGTCGTTTACTATCCTGTTGATAGTTGAACATTTGTTTTTCATAAAGAATCGATCTTTTTCTGAATTCTTTTAATGATACTCAATCTACCGAGTAGAAACCCTAATATGAATATCTGAATGATTAATATTATTTCACTTATCATATTAATCTATTTTTTGTTTTTTAAGATTTAATAAATTTGTACAGTTCCAATAATAACAAAGATGCCTCATCTTTGTTTAATATCATCTTTCCTTTCGTGTTAATGTGTGAATGTACTACAAGTACTTTCTCATCACAATAAAAGTCGTCGATAGTTACGACAGGTTGTTCAATCATGTTCATCAGTTTTTTCAATGTTACTTAATTCTTTTTCTAATCTTTTTAGAAATGATTCTTGACTGTCATCACCGGATACCAACCAATCAATTCTCTGAGCATACGTATACGCAATCTTTAAATAAGTTAATCCCTTTTTAAACTCTTCAAGAACTTCATCGGGATACTTATACCAAAACTTTTCTTCAGGATACTTTTCGTAATACGTCCTATAATCGATATGACCCCAAGAACTATCTTTTAGTTCTTGTTCTGTTTTAGGTCTACCATTATTTTGAATTAACTCTTCAAGGGAATCGACCATATTCCGTATCCGAGATTGATCGTAATTAAAAAATCCTCCACTCATATTAATCTATTTTGTTTGGTTGTTTCTTTTTTAGTTCCACATAGATACCACGTAAGGTAAAAATTATTATCATTTGTAATACAGTTGACATCCAATAATAAGCATGTTCCATTTGTTATTTGTTTTTAAAGTTAGTTGTCAGGGCAGGATTCGAACCTGCGTCACACTCGCTTGACACCCTACACACCTCATACTTTTTAGTATGGAACGGACTCGAACCGTTGTCACCAGTTGCTCTACCCATCTGAGCTACCTGACTATTCTATTTAAACCTTTTCCCAATATTTTTGAATAATGGTTCTTTCTTTTGGTTCCACCCTATTTAAATGGATAATGTCCCTTTTATCGAAACCATCACGTTCACAACAAACATACTCATTACTTTCCCAAAAACCATGTAGTTCTTTATTAATATGTGGGTAGTTACATTCATTAATCCCAAAAATGGTTTGTTTAACATAAACAGCATCTCTCCTATGACTTCTATATGAGTCTTCAATAATATTGTAACTATCTAACAATTGATCGAAATCTAAACCATATTGTTCGGAAATCTTGTCGTTAAGTTCCTTTATCATTTTAATCTATTTGAAATCATTTCTAATAATTCATTTTGAGCATCCAATGTATGACTTAGAGAATTTCCACCGATATGAAATTCAATAACTTCATCTTTACTGATAGGTCTATATTCTTTCCAGTCATAAATGGTAACAACGTCACCATTATTTGTAATACAGTTCCAATCAAAATTAGTTTTGTCTTCACCGTCGTTATGTTCTGATGACGGTTCACCAATGATTTCGATTAACGTTCTTACTGTTGTTGTAATGTTCACACCATGATAAGATGTCCCATTAGCTGATAAACCTGTTTTTTTCATTTTAATTTATTTTGTTTTTTTAAAGAAAGGTACGGCCAATAACGACCGTACCATAAATCATTTTACCACGATGCCTGATAAATAAATTCACCCTCTATTTCACCCTCCTCATTCATCAACCCCTCAATACACTCAATAGTTTCAACAACCTTTCGTAAATAAATTTCATCTATTTCATAAGAACCGAAGAAAAACCCTTCTGATGTTGGTAGTAATTCCATCACCTCCTCTTCACATTCGTAAGTCTCGATTGTAACATCTTGACCATCCCAGTTGTTTCCAACTTTAGTAACCTTTTTTGACTTTCCAATCATGTCTCTAACAGTTCTACAAAGATCTAACAATTCCAGTAAACTCTCACCAGTAACGTATGACATTTCACTGTTGTTAATAAACCATTCATGAATATGGTTAGCCTTTCTCCAATACATAACCTCCTCTTCAATGTAGGTAATTCTTGAAACATCAATGTCCTTGAACTCTTTACCACCTTTCTTAATTGAAATGGTAAATTTCTCATCATCACTAGAATGACTCCAATTCTTAACATAAGTCTTTTTACTCAAATACATGTCTAATCCCATTGTTTTGTTTTTTTGGTTATAAATAATATACAAATATAAAGGTAATACATTTATTTTCCAAACTTTTATTCAATTATTTTTTATGTGAATGAAAGTTTGTGATACACTCTTTAATCTAAAATAGATTCTTTTACAGTTTCAATCAATTTTAATAACCATTCGTTTTCAGCTTCTTTATAAGTTTCACAAATAGAACTATTCCAATCCCCCCATTCAACCCACCATGTTTTTTCGTCAAATTTTTCTGGAGACGCATGAACACCATACTTTTCTCTAAACCATGTAAACACTTGTTGGTATAGTGGCGCTGAAATAAAAATATCAGGGTCTTCTTTAAAATCATTATTAGTCCAAATACCACCAATTTCTAATTGATTATAATAAAACTTACCAATACATGGATTATCAAACCCTAACTGTTTAAGTTCTAATGCAATTTTATAACTTACAAATTCCTTTTCCATATTAATCTATTTTGTTTTTTAAAGAAAGGTACGGTCAATAACGACCGTACCGTAAATCATTTTACCAAGTTGAGTCATTAACCAGCGTAACCCCCTAATTTCATTGCGTCAGGAATGAAATCGATACATAATTTGTAGTCAACGGAAACAATATAAGAAAGTTCTTTATTGTCCACGTCATCACCCATAAACATCCAGAAAGGAGCAATTTTAGGATTAAATCTAATTTTGAAATCAGATTCTTTCACAAAATCAGAATGTCTAATTTCAATACTCTCACATAAAATCCACCCACATACATTTTTAGTTGACGTACCATTGAAAATCTTTTCAGATAGTTTTCTATTGTTTTTCAAAGTACAACCCCTCATAATCATTTGTACATCACATGGTGAATAATAGGTGGTAGTTCCATCACTATTAATAACTTTCCACTTCATGTAATTCTCCCCACGTTGTAAGGAAAATCTAACTTTAATTCTTCTCATTGTTTATCGTTTTTGTTTCGTCAAAGATAAAAAGAATATTTGATATAACCAAATGTTTTTTATATTTATTTTTTTGTACCAGGTAATACATGAATTTAAGTTGGCAACACCATTTATAATCCTTGCCAACTTAAATTCAAATTGGATTATAAAAAAAGGGTAGGAAATTAATCCTACCCACATAATTTAGTCATGTTTCACACAATCCTTTCTTCCGCAGTACGAACAAGTGTCATCATCATCCTCATAATCAGTACGTTTCAACCCCATGTCTTCACCAACAGATTCGATTGAGTACCAAATTTGTTCCATTGTTGCCTCATTGGTTAAGGCTCTGTTTAATACTTTTTGACATTCTTCTTTAGATACATTACTAAAAAAGGATTCAATGTCATCATTACACCAAAGGTTATCCACAAAATAACCTGCGTTTTTTAACACTTCTTTTGCTCTCGTTACTTCATCCATTTTTATCGTTTTTTGTTTCAACAAAGATAAAACAAATAATTCATATAACCAAATATATTTTATATTTATTTTTACCGTATTGTATGACAGTCCTTGCCAACTTAAATTCGAATGAGCATAAAAAAAATCCCCGTAGTTTTAGTACGGGGACAAAACAGATTAAACAACGAATTAAACAACAAACTTATATTGTTCTTTAATTTTATTTCTAACTGTTTTAAATTTCAAACCTACAATAACATTCGTACTATCTTTATACCTCATGTCATATTTGTCACCGTCAATAACTTCATAACCCCAAAATTTTTCAGGTACTTTTTTAAAGACCACGGCAACACGAACGTCATTATTTAAGGATTCAATACACTCTTCAAAATTATAACCACTGAATGAAAATGTGAGGTCGTAATTAGAATATTTTTTAGTTAGTTTAATTCTATTATATACTTTTGTATAATCGTAGAATTGAACGTCAGGAAAAATTTCTAACAGATTTTTCTTTTTACCGTCAATCGTAGTGTAAAATAATTCGGGTGAAATATCCGACGTGTTATTTAATCTAACACTAAATTTATAACCCAAATTTTCAGCCTTCTTTTTTGTAATGGAAATTTCATCGATTAACCAATTTACAAAAAATTCCCTTTCTTCAAAAAACAGTTTAGTTTTTTTAATCCTCGATTCATTGATTGTATTTTTCTTTACGTCAATACGATTCATTCCCGATTCGTTTAAACATAAAGAAGTACACTCCTCATTCCTTTTAGGACAAACCTCATAACCACTCATTTTAGCGGGTGCCAAATAAAGTGAATAGGTTAGTTCATTGTAGTCGTACGCCTTAGCGTGTTTCGTTGTTAGATTAACAGAACCTAAATAATTTAGTCCCGTTAATTTCTTTGCGTTAGACCGATTCAAATAATTCATAGTTTATCGTTTTTGTTTCGACAAAGATAAAAAGAATATTTGATATAACCAAATGTTTTTTATATTTATTTTTCTTTCTACCATGTGATATGAATTTAAGTTGGCAACATAATTTATAATCCTTGCCAACTTAAATTCATTTTCGATCATAAAAAAAGGGTAGGATTTTTCTTCCTACCCTCAAACCAAAAACGTAATTACAACAACTATAAACAGAAATCGAGAATATGTAGTAAGGACGGGGTTCGAACCCGTATTTAGGATTATTTAATCGGGATCCATACCGTACCTACCTTTCGGTGTGTCTAACCAATTCCACCACCTTACTATAATGTAATTAATATACAGTAGGTTGTAAGGTACTCGATAGTCAGACTTTCCCTTACCCCTTTATTAACCTGTATTAACTTTTAGTTTTGGACACTACTGGTGGAAAGTTAAAAAAACCACCTCACGTATAGTCAGACCTTACAAGAACTACCAAGTATTATCCGCTAACTGTCGTGGTAAGGACGGGATTCGAACCCGCATGATAAGTAGTATAGTTGATTAAGCGAAAACGTACTTACTTATCTATTCACTTCTAGCGTCTAACCAAGTTTAAACATTGACCCCGTAATGGATTCGAACCACATTGTTTTCCCGTCTGGAACGGGGTTGTTTAAACATTCCGCCACCTTACCAATTCAAATTACTCTTCTTCAATGTCCATTAAATGATCTTCAGATAAACATTCAGGACAAACTTTTCTATATTGTACGTCGTGTGATATTAAGTTATCGGACAAATCTACCTCTAATTTCAGATCGTCTTCGTAACCTTCCCAATCACACCAATTACATTTTACTTCAAACTTTAGTTTCATAATTTACCGTTTTTGTTTCGTCAAAGATAAAAAGAATATTTGATATAACCAAATATTTTTTATGTTTATTTTTTTGTGCCAGGTAATACACGAATGTAAGTTGGGAAGGTAATACACATGAACAAAAAAAAGTGAGGATTTCTCCCCACCCTTTTTTATTAGTCATTAGAATAAACCAATAGACCGTTAAAGTATAACTCTTCAGTACACTCACCACCATTTTCATCAACCTCCATTTTGTCATAACAACCCTCAATTTGTGTCCACCCCATGTCTTCAGTTTCACCATCTAAATGAAACTTAATTGCAAGTTCTTTTGCTTCAGTTAAATTTTCAGCTTCAATCGTAAATTCTGTTCTCATCCATGTAGTAACCTTTTGGTCTAAATTAAAAACAAATTCCTTTGTCGTTGGTGAAACGTGTTCCATGTTCTCATTGTGTTTCCCGTCGCCGTAAAAAGCCATGATGTTATTGTTTTAGTTATTTAATAATACAAAGATAAAAAGAATAATCCATATAACCAAATTTATTTTATAATTATTTTGTGGAACCCGACGGAGCTTTGAATTTAGGTTGGCAACCCCATTTTAATCCTTGCCAACTTAAATTCGTTTTGTAACAAATTAAGTATTTTTTTGTTACAACTTGCCAACTTAAATTCATTTTAACACAAATAAAAAAGGGTGAGAATTTCTTCCCACCCAAAAAACATAACAACAAAAACAAGTATATTATTTTAATGGTTCTAACAAATGGTCGATAACATTTATTGTCCAACCATTACCAATCATTTTATATCTACTTGAATCGGAAACACCTTCAACGTTAGTATAACCAACGGGGACTGTTTGGATTCTTTCAGATTCTTCGATAGTTACTTTTCTTATGTCCTCATTACCAACCTTAACTAAATTTGTTGAATGTGGTGACGTTACCAAACAATTAAATTTATCATCTTTTCTAAAGGTTAATCTTTGAACATACTTACCTTCATCTTTATTCATCACACCTCTAACACCACAACTAATTGAATTAGGAATAACATTAAAGGTATAAATCTTTCTGTCTTTTGGAACACTTAAATTAGGGATATTTGTCCAATAACATCTTTCTCTATTTTGTGATGAAACTAAAGAACTGTTTATAATAATTGGTTCAACCCCTAAGTAATCTGAAATCATTTTTTCATACTTTTTGAATTGACCCTTTAATACCACGTTTTCCAAAAAAAAGTATTTTGGTTTTACTTCTTTTAAGATTCTTAGAAACTCATAGAACAAAATAGATTGAGTATTTTCAAAATTAAAATTCTCATGTTTCAATCTAATATAATGGTCTAAGGAATCTATACCTAACAAACCTTTCTTAAAACCCATTAAAGAAAAATCTGTACATGGTGACCCTGCGCTTAACAACCATATTTGAGGTAATTTTGAAACATCAATTAATCTAACATCACCAATATAAATTGTTTTAGGAAAATTGGATAGTGTTACTCTAATTGGTTCGGGTTCGATTTCAGAAGCATAATAGTTATCAATTTCAATCCCCAAGTTTCTCAAGGATATTTGTAAACAACTCATTCCATCGAATAAGGATAAAACATTTTTTGACATAGTTTTTGGTTTTTAAAAGTTTAAACAAAGATAGTAAAAATCCCTGACAAAATAGTCAGGGATTCAAACAAAAATCAAGAATGAAAATTTAACTTTCCAATACAAGTAAAGAACGATACTCCTCACTTGTTAAATGTCTTACAACATCAGTTTCAACACCTTCTTTTCTTTTCAGTAAGATACAATCACCTTGACGGATAATTTTTTCAATGTCACCCTTTTTTAGATTAGTTTGAATTGTCCATGCGATGGCGTCAATGGCGTCAACATGAATATTACCTAAATGTGTACCATCATTTTTTCCTTCGGATTTCATTCTAATTATGTTTCCACAATCCACCCAAAGTAAATATTCCCTATCAGTTGACGTATCTTTAAATTTAAGGTAATGGTAATTTCCCATATTGATATTCCCATTAAACCAAACGTGTTGTTGACCCCCTGCCCCAAATTCTCTTGCATCAACAGAATATAATTCATATTTGTCTTCAAACTTAATTGTTTCGGTAACACCGTCTTTATTCACCCATGTAGTTTGTTTTGAAATTGTTTCACTTGAAACCAATTTAGAATTGATTTCTTTTGAAAGATTTTCCAAACCTAAATAGGATAAGGCAATTCTCCTTTGTTCCACGTTATTAAACGTGGTGATAATTTCTTTAAATGTTAATGGTTCAATTTCGTTCCAAAAGTCTTCAATCTCTTTAAAAGGACTTTCAGTATTTGAACCATGTTTTAGTTTGAGTAGTTTACAACCTTCATTGAAAGGGAACTCAACATTATCAATAATTATTTTCATCTTGTTTGTTTTTGTTTTGTTTTGTTTTTGAATCCCTAACAAAATAGTTAGGGATTCTTAAATAGATTTATTAATCATTAGTAACAGTAACGTAATACGACCTACTTATTATAAGTTCTATCGTCTTATCTTCTTCGTCTAATCCATCTTGAACATTACACTCAAACATTTCACTTTCTTCTTGAGCCTCACTAAAACCATGTTCAAATTCAACATCAACAACAAAGTTAAGAATTTTGTTTTCAAAATCACTCATAGTGTCTATTTCTTTATCGGTAATAATACAATCCAAATTGTAGTTTACAACAAGTCCCGAACTATCACCATTAAAATCTGAAATTTTTTCATTAAGTAAGTCAAACTCATCATCAGTTAATTGGTATTTAAAAATTTCGGTAACGGCTTCAGAATATTCAGATGACGCCTCTTTTGTATATATAAAATCATCACCCTCATCATTCAATTCAATATTTACCGTTCCAAATTCACCCAAGTAATGACCGTCAGAAGCCTCATAAAAATGTACCTTATCAAAAACTTCTTCTTCAAAAAAGTTATCAAGAGTTGTAATGTCTTCTGAATGTAATACATTTTTATTTTCATCGTAAAATAAAAAAGTAAATTCATTCATAGAATCACCACCACATGAAAATTCCATAACACAATGGTCAATCATTGATTTTTTCCATAGTTTTAAACTTTGTTCTAATTCAACTGTTTGAGTTTTCATCTTTTAGTTTTTTTTTGTTTTTTAATAAGACAAAGATAAAAAGAATATTTCATATAACCAAATTTTTTTTATATTTATTTTTAACATAACGGTAATTATTTGTATTTCATTCTAAAATCTTGATTTTAATAAATTTAGAACTATTTATAATAAACAAACATATTGTGAAAAAAGAATTAACACCTGAAGAAAAAGAAAAAAAACGTATATATCAAATCGAGTACAGAAAAAAAAACAAAGATAAATCTAAAATTTATTCTGAACGTCAAAAAGAATATTGTAAAGAATGGAAAAAAAAAGATTATGAAAAAAATAGAGAAGAACGTAAATCTGATAGTTTGAAATATTATCACGAAAATAGTGAAATACTAAAAATTAAACAAAAAGAATATAAAAAAAATAATCGTGAAAAACTTCGCACCTACCATAATACGTATTACAAAAATCGTAAAGAAAATGACACAATATTTAGTTTGAGAGAAAATGTGAGATCCTTATTTTACCAATCTTTTAAAAAAAGAAAACAGATTAAATCATTGAAAACACAAGAAATATTAGGGTGTTCAATACAAGAATTTGAAAAATATTTAGAATCAAAATTTGAATATTGGATGAATTGGGATAATCATGGAAAATACAACGGTAAAGAAAATTACGGTTGGGATATTGACCATATTATCCCAATTTCAACTGCCATAACGGTTGCAGATGTTATAAGATTAAATCATCATACCAATCTGCAACCATTATGTAGTTTTATTAATCGTATAGTCAAAAAAGACACAATACTTTAAGTTTCGTTTTCAAGTCTTATTCGTTCTAATAATTCTTCACTACGTTTTTGTGCCTCAATACTACCTAAATCTTTTATACCATTACACATCCACGGCTGAACATCTAAATGTTTTAAATAGTCTTGTGGTGTTGGTATAAATTTATGTCTAAAGTCTTCCGAAATGTGTAACATCGCCACGTCAACAGTATCGACACTTTTTCCGTCACTATTGGTTATATTGTAACCAAATATTTTGGGTATAATGTGATACGCAAACCATGTATTGTGAGTGAGTAACCTTGAACTATTATTGTTCATTGTTGATTTTGGACTATCTATCAGTTCGTGAATTGACAGATAGTCTTCAACCTTACCACCCCATCTTTTGACAGATGACTTTGAGTGTACTAATGGATTCGCCATGATTAATCCCAAATTCTTGTAACCTTTCGACTCAAAGGATTATACTCAACTTGTTTACCCATGACCCATTCACCACTTTCTACATTTAGTGTATTGTGTTCACCAAATGTACCGTTTGGTAGTTCATGTCTTAATTGACATTCGAGTACGTCAACTTCTGTAAAATCGGTAAAATCTTTTTTGACCTCAAACCTACCATACAAAGTATGTTGGTGAGCTCCTTCACCTTTCAATAAGGTGATTTTTCCATCTTTCATCTTGTTTGTTTTTTGATACCACAAATATATAACAAAGTTTTCATTATACCAAATTTATTTTAAAATTATTTCATCTTGTTTGTTTTTACGATATGTAGTTTTATATTGTTCTATTTCGTTTTTTATATGTTGAACATCATTTTTATAGTGTTCAATATCCCATTGACTATTTTTATCAATGGCTCGTTGTAATATAGCTTCAGCAATTTTTAAGACATTTTCTAATGCACTTAAAAGTTTTTGATTTTCTCTTTTCATCTTGTTTGTTTTTGTTTCGTCAAAGATAAAACAATAATTTCATATAACCAAATTTATTTTATACTTTTTTTTACCACGCAACAGCACAGGTGAATTTAAGTTGGCAACACATTTCTACGCCACAGCTCAGGGTGAATTTAAGTTGGCAATGTATGACATTCCTTTGCCAACCTAAATTCATTTTCGATCATTAAAAAATCCGTATCAAATAAATGATACGGATTTTTGGGATTAATTACCAACTCTTAGGATACCTATGTAATACGGTATCATCGTACAGTTGACCACCACCGTTTCCTAAAACGTCTTCCCACCACCTAATACCATAAAGAAGTCTTGCCACCGCAAAGTTAGGTAGGTCATCATCATGTACACTAAAGAATAGGTCAACTCTATCACCCGTGTTTGGTTGGTTTGGGGTAGGTAAAGTTTCCACCTCTTCCAAATATTTACCTCTTACACCAAACACTTGTTTTAACCAATCAATAAATTCTTGTTCGTGACCAACACCAACAGTAGTTCCTTCCCAAACACATACTTGATTAAACTTTTCCATTTTAAATAGTTTTAAATTGACAATGTTTTTCTAATTCATCTAAAGGGATTCTACCGTTATTTGAACTGTAATAACCCTGACTTTCAAACCGTTTTTTCCACCGTTCAAAAGCCCTTTTTGCGTCTTTCATATCCTCATAATAGAAAGACCCAAATTCGATTGTTATCCCGTCGGGGGATAAAACTTGAACACCTTTTTGTTTTTTCATCTTGTTTGTTTTTGTTTCGTCAAAGATAAAACAATAATTTCATATAACCAAATTTATTTTATACTTTTTTTATTCAGAAACTGCATGCCCTGAATTTAAGTTGGCAACATCCTTGCCAACTTAAATTCATTTATGATTATTAAAAACCCCGTATCAAATAAATGATACGGGGTTGTTTTAATTGTCCTCAATTAAATGGAATTAAGCCGCCAAATCTTCTTTTTTCAAAAAATCTTTAAATAATGATTCTAACTTTTTAGGTACTGTGTTATCAGATACCATAAATTTCTTACTTTTCTCTATATTTATATTTTTCATAAACATATCAAGACTGTATAAAGTTCGTACAAGTGCAGGTGAATTCTTAAAATCATAAACACCATAACTTGTCCAATCTTTATGATATGCACTATATAAAAATTCATATACATAGAACACCCCATCTACTTCGTTTTCATCATGATACGTTGAAAAACCATTTTTTAAGTTTTTACATAATAAAGCATAACGTTCATGGTTAATTCCGTACTTCTTACCGATTATAATTAAACAACTTAATAAACCCGGCGAATATACTTTTGATTCTGTTACTCTCGAAATATCTAAAAATTTAAGAATATCAAAATAATAAATGACTTTTAATGCTAGTGTATAGTCATTAACCCGTAAACCATTTGAATCAATATCGTACTTTGAAGCAAAATCAATAGCACGTTTAATTTTTCCGTTCTTAAAAACTTTAGTTACCGGTACATAACCTAGATATTCGAAAATACCTGTAATTTTTTCATTATTTGTTTCTGCTGCTGCAAGATTATCAATACTGTAATAGATATCTTGTGCTTGTTCCCAATTATCAATATTAATAATATTAACCGTAAGTAGTCCTTTTGGTATTAATTGGGGTGCGAATTTGAAAACATGTAAACGAGTGTTACCATCTAAAACGAACATATCGTTTTTTTTGTAAGAATCAAACGCTTTAGTAGCATGACCAACAATAAAAATTGAGTGCGTTGGTAACCACCCATCTTTCATACGTTTAAATACTCTTTCTACACGAAGATCCGTATTACGATTAATCGAAATAGGATTTAATTTAGAAAGTTCTTCATAAGACCAATATTCGGTTCTTATGGTCTGATCTGGACAATTTGTTGTTTTCATCTGAAAAAGTTTTTATAATGATAATGAATAAATAAAATTTTTAAGATCGTCGTACGTCGTACCTTCTAAAACACTATTTTCTTTAATAAAAGAATCTGTATTTTCTAATTTAACTGACGTTCTTTTTGATACATTATTATTTTCTGAATTAGATTTTTTTGTACCATTCATAGAACTGAAAGTTAAATTTTCATTTTTTAGGAGATAATCTTTTGGAACACAACAGAAAGATGAATTAAAATCACCATCAACAAAACATAAAATAAAGAAATCAAAATTTTGCCATTCTCGTGTATGTGTAACAGAATAACCCCCATTCTTATTTAGATAAGAAATTTTTACTTCAAAGTATTTTTCACAATTAATATGTAGATCTGCTCTTTCAAAAACTCTTGGTACATTTTTAAATTTAAAAGAAAAATCTTTATTAAGATAAGATTGGAAGGCTTCACCATATTTTGATGGGTCACAATTAATGTAAATCCTTAAAATAAAGTCTTCGATAGGTAAATCAAAATCCACATCAGTAAGAATATTTTTAGTCTCTCTCTTCTTTATAGCTTCCTTTAATAATTCCTCATTCATGATGTTATGTTTTTTTGTTTCGTCAAAGATAAAACTATAATTTAATATAACCAAATTTATTTTATCTTTTTTTTAAAATTATTTTTTACTACATAGGTAATACACGAATGTAAGTTGGCAAGGTAATACACATACAAGGGTTGCCAACTTACATTCATTTTTAATCATAAAAAAGGTGAGGATTTCTCCCCACCTAATTTTTAGTTACTGAAATAAAGTTCACCCGTTCTAAAGTACCTATCTTGAACACTGTTCTCCACAATCGTAACCATATTACCCGACTTCAAACCGTCAACATAGTATTGTGAATATTGGTCGTTTGACCTTTCCAACTCCTCTAATGTTTTAGAGTTGTCAACAACTGTACACCCGTGAATCGGTGTGTGAGTAAACGCAATTCTAATGTTAGAATCACTAATTAAATTTCTGTAATAACCTTTTGGTACACTCATGATAATTTGTTTTTTGGTTTAACAATACACAAATATAAATCTATTTTCCGATATAACCAAATTTATTTTATACTATTTTTAAATTATTTTGTTGAACCCGACGGGAGGGTTGAATTTAAGTTGGCAACCCCATTTTAATCCTTGCCAACTTAAATTCGACTTTCCTCGCCAACCCCGTCACAACCACAATAATAATAGACAAAAAAAAACCCCACGAAAATTAATTCGTGGGGTCATGTTAAAAAAAACAGTATTAAACGAGTTCAACCAATTTATCGAAAATTTGTCGTTCTCTATTTCCATAGATACCAAACATTTTACCCTCTTCGTTTTCACCTTTGTTAACTGAATGAGTAGTGTATTTTGTCACCCCACTAAATAACCCCCAAAGATTATCACCTTTTTGACTAATTTCACCGTTCATATCAACATGAAAGTTTGATAACTTATTTTGGGTTACTGTTGAAATATTTTCATTTGTTTCCAAATTTGAATCTTTCTCTAAATTGAACAACAATCTTGTTACCCAATCCTTTGTTTCCTTACTGTATCTTGTTTCGTACAATTTCTCAATGTCGTTAAATACTAAAGTTTCCTCTTGTAATACGTTTTCCAACCCCCTACAAATTTCGTCAATCTTTACAATCATGTTTTTTGTATGACGTACCTTTGTATCTAAAGAACGAAACGCCCGATAGAATGTGTTTGAACAACTGATAGTCACGTTACTAGGACCAAAAGCGAGACTTGTTGAACCATCAAAGGAATTTACCCCCGTAATATAACCCTCAATTCGGTCATTACCCAAAGTTAAGTCATTTGACTTTAACTGTAAAAACACTTTTTTCCCACCACCAAATAAACCACCACTATGAATCGGTAAACCAATCTTAGTTGATACCTTATCTAACAGTTCAATAAGTTGGTTGTTTTGGTATGGAAAATAACCATCACCATGTACCGATAAAACCGTATTGGTATCGTCACGGATTATCGCTTTTTTGTCAGGAATAATTATACCACTTTGAGTAGTAACATTTTCTTCTCTAACAGTCCAATTTAAACCTGTTTGGGTCAGTACTGAATTAATTCTCTCGTTCATAAGTAAAAATTGTTTTTAGTTTTAAATAATACACAAATATAAAACAGTTTGAAATATAAACCAAATTTATTTTGATTTATTTTTAATTTATTTTCTTTACTGTTTGAGAATATTCAATAGTGTTAATGGTATCAATATGTTGTGTACCACTATACCTATTTTGTGACTTAATAATAACCACTTGATGAGAACCAATAGGTTCATATCCATTTGAAATAAATTCATTTACCTTTTCACTCAAGGTGTCAACTGTTGAACTTCTGATAACTTTGTAATCCATTGTAATACGTTTTAAATTAACAATACACAAATATAAATCTATTTTCCGATATAACCAAATTTATTTTATCTTTTTTTTTCGACGCCACAGCTCAGTGTGAATTTAAGTTGGCAACAAACTTCTACGCAACAGCGCAGGTGAATTTAAGTTGGCAATGTATGACAGTCCTTTGCCAACCTAAATTCGTTTCCCCTCCTGACTTCAGAGTAAAGTACCGAAAATAAAAAACCCCCCGAACTTACATTCGGAGGGAAAACAATTAACCACTTAAAACTTATTACAACATACCTTGGTCGGCGAAAGAGTAATGACCTTTTCTTGTTATAATTAAACTATCAACTAAGGTGATGTTAAATAACTCCCCCGCCTTTTTTATCATTTCATTTAACTTAATGTCTGCGGTTGATGGAACCAATTTTCCTGATGGGTGATTATGACAAACCACAATACTGTTTGATAATGTTTTCAGAGCCGTACTGAAAATTAATCTAAGGTCAACTATTGTTGCGTTTATAGACCCCATGGAAATTACTTGGTGACACATGATATTATGACCATTGTCCAAATAAACCGCAACGAACACTTCTTGGTACTCAATACGATTATCCATTTCGGGAATTGACCTACAATAGTCAACAACGTCATTTGAGTTCTTAATCATACCCAAAAAGTTTTTTTCATAGTTTACTGATACTTCATTTACTTTCATTGTAATACGTTTTTTCGTTAATCAATACACAAATATAAACCTAATATTTGATATAACCAAATTTATTTTATAATTATTTTTTCGAGTGAGATCGAACATGAAATTAAGTTGGCAAGGACTTCCTAACCGTTGCCAACCTAATTTCGTTTTGTTCCAAAAGAAAACCCCCACCGAATTGGTGAGGGTTTAATTTTTAAACAGTGTAGTTATTTACTAACGGACACCAACCTTCAATAATAAAATCATAATCATAGAATGACCCATTTTCGGGTTCATAGTAATACCGAATTTCAACAGTCGTATTTTCGTCGTGTTCACCAATGTGGACAACACCTTTGGTACGATGTTCAGAAATCGGTAAGTCATTTTCCTCGAACAATTTTTTAATGTAATCTTCAACCACCTCAAAAGATGATTTAATTTCATTTCCTTCAGTATCTGTAATTGAATAATCTTCAATACTGAAATCAAACCCCATTGAAAATTCAACAGAACAGTTCGTCAAATGATTCATTAACATACTCATGGTAAAAAGTTTTTTTTGATTTAATGATTATTAAAGATAAAACTATATTTTGATATATCCAAACATATTTTATATTTTTTTTAAAATTATTTTTTACCCGGACGGAAACTTTGAATTTAAGTTGGCAACCCCTTTACCAAAATAAAAAACCCCATGGTGAACATGGGGTTAATCTTGTTACTCTTCGGTGTGTTCCATTAAGACCCGTAATAAGTTGTCATAATCACCACTCATACACTTTTTCATAACAACGTCAATTTCTTCTTTGTTCCACCCTTGTCTTCGTGCATTTTGTTTAAATGCACCCATTAAGGAAAAAGCGTTACTGTCTAATCCAACCAACTTCATTTTTACCTTTTTCATTGTAATTTGTTTTTTTGTTATTCAATACACAAATATAAATCTATTTTCCGATATAACCAAATTTATTTTATATTATTTTTAAAATAATTTTCACCACCTGAGAGATCATTCGAAATTAAGTTGGCAACGTATGACAGTCCTTGCCAACTTAATTTCATTCTCCCCCAAAAAAATTCCCGAACTTTCATTCGGGGAATTTTTTAATTCAATGAATATAAAGTTTTGGTACAGTAAATTTCGTTTTCAATACCAAAGAAATCACTAAGTTTCATTGGTATGTTACAATCCCTATCTATTTCATCATATTCTCCATTCTCAAAAGTATAGTGGAATGTTTCAATATATAATACATCATATTCACCATCACAAATACCAATGTCTTGTATTGGTACACTAACAACCATATCGGGAATATCATCAAAAAAAGTTATCATTTCCTTTTCAATTAAGTTGTCAATTAAATTTAAACATAATTCGTGAATGATTTTACTATCATCGTACCTATCTTGATTAATATTGTACGTGACTAAACGTTTGTTTTTAAATATAAATTCAAAATCACGTGGAACTATGTTCCCTTTTAACCATTCGTCTTTTAAAATGTTTTTCATTGTAATTTGTTTTTTGTTGTTATTTAATACACAAATATAAATCTATTTTCAGATATAACCAAATTTATTTTATATTATTTTACCCGGACGGGATCTTTGAATTTAAGTTGGCAACAGTCATACGTCACATACTGTCATACGTTGCCAACTTAATTTCAGTTTAGAATATTTATCAATAAAAAAACATGAAAAAATTAATCCTCCTATTATTCCTTTTTTTGTTCTCTTGTACTAAAGAGGATATTCCAACAAGACAAGTTTTTAATTTAAAGAAACCAATTAATTCTGTCACACTATCTACCGATTCATTAAACAGGTATTATAGTAATCAAGATTGGTTATCAGTATCTACGAAACGGACTTACAATGTAACTACGGACTTTAATCATGTGGATTCATTGGGTACGTTATTTAATCTAACCTCAATCATTAAAAGAAACCAAGAGAGTTTCATGGTCACTTATGAATTAGGTTCACAGTCTAAGAGTACCGTTAATGTAATGGATAAACCATTAGGATTAATGTTCCTTTTAAACACAACCACAAACGAATTTGATACATTGAAAGTTAAACTGTTTCAAGATGGTGTTTTGGTGTATCAGTATTATTTCCCCTACATAGTTTCAACGCCCTGAACAAACTCCAAATTAAGTTGGCAACGTATGACAGTCCTTGCCAACTTAATTTCATTCTCCCCCAAAAAAAATTCCCGTGTAACATAACACGGGAACGAAAACACGAAGAAAACCTATTACAACATTTCTTGATGTATGACGTTTTCATTTATCAAATCATTTACCATACTTATACCCTCTTTGATACATTCATCTAAATCGTAATATCCACCACAATATTCAACCCTTTCATCATCTTTCACAATTTCAAATGAGTAAACTTCGTTCTGTAAATATTGGTCGTAACATTTCAGTTCATTCAGTAATCTTTCTTTAAAAATTTCTTTAATTTTTTTGGTTAATATCTTGTTAACATAAACCCCATTAATTAAACGGTGTTTAAAGTTTTCAAAAATAATATCCCTTGTAATGTAGATAAAACCAATTTGTACTGAATCAAAATTACAATGAAAAGGTGTTGTTGATATTGTTATCCCACTATGGTCATAAATGTATAGTGGTAAGATAACTCCAACATTTTCTTTCTTAATAATATCTTTTTTCATTTCATCCCAACTATTATAATCATTTCTATTATAATGATGTTTGTCACCTAAAGTGTACCGACGATGAACACAAACCATTTTTGTCAAATTATCCCATTCTCTTGGATTTTCAGGATAGTTCTCGTGGTCAATCGTCAAATAATAGTCACCGATAATTTTTTGTTCTAACATTGTAATAAGTTTTTTCGTTAATCAATACACAAATATAAACCTAATATTTGATATAACCAAACTTTGTGTATAATATTTTTATTTATTTTTTTTCACCCTGAACAAACTCAAATTAAGTTGGCAACGTATGACAGTCCTTGCCAACCTAAATTCGTTTTCCCTCCTGACTTCAGAGTAAAGTACCGAAAATAAAAAACCCCCGAACGAAAGTTCGAGGGTTGAAAATGGTCATTACAAATCAATATTTTTATATGAATATTTTAACCCATTCAAATATTTTTTCACACATTTCGTTGGTGTCTATTGGTGTTGAGATATACCAATCAAGTTTATTATCCCGTAACCAAACATGACAATAATCTTGGGTATCGGGTCGGTGTTTCATTGTTAGATAGTCTTCAAAGTTAAAAAACTTTTTAACTATCAATCCATTCCCTTTGTCAAAAATTTTAACAGTGTAACCTGAATAATCATTTTTACTAAAAGGGTTATCTAATGTGAATTGAATAACCTTCACCACCACTTCGTTACTGTTTTTATATGAAACAGATGTCATAAACCCATCATTATCAAACCACTTAATATGGTCTTTTGATGATGAAAAAAAACTTTGGTTAAATTCTTTAAAATTTGTCTTCATTGTA
>Ga0315909_10002972_pt1 | contig 21120 bp, 28 predicted proteins | sample LakEriMetagenome_11_FD_203527 | JGI IMG/M metagenome (GOLD analysis project Ga0315909, IMG submission 203527) | Freshwater fungal communities from buoy surface, Lake Erie, Ohio, United States - Buoy 2 MA125 | ecosystem: Environmental > Aquatic > Freshwater > Lake | place: USA: Lake Erie, Ohio... | reverse complement strand
CTTATCCTCTATTTGTATAGAACAATCACATGGTGTACATGTCGGATATGGTGGGAATGATGTTATTCCTGTCTTGAAAACATATTCTGCATTTAATTTTTTAGCCAATTCGGTACATCTGTAACATGAAGTTGTAACTTTAACATAAGTCAAGTCACCGACTCCAACTGTTATTCCAAGAGCATCTTTTGATATTTCTTTTGCGTAAAGACAACAAGTTCCTTCAGCCGTATATCCCGCCCCACAGATTTGAGAATAACTTTGGGTTAATGCAGTATTTGTCACGTTTTCGCTGAAATCATTCAGTGACATAACTGGAATCTTGGAGCTTGTGACAATATCCAATTTACCGGGATCCACTACAAAAAGAGCATACCATGAATACCCATCTTCATACGACAGCAAACCATTTGTATGAGAAGGTATATAAATGGATGGATTTTTTCCTCTTATAGAAAAATCAGATCTATTCAGTTCATTATCACTAACACAAAGATATGCAATACTGTTTACTGGATTAAATATTAATGTTTTATCATCCGATTCTGTATTCGGATTCCAAGGTGTGGCAGCGAGCCTGAGGGTCCAATCTAGCCTATTAGTTACAAAGTGAACATCCTTGTCTTGAATCTTGTATAAAAGATTAACATCAGTGCCCCAGTCAAATACGTTATCCTTTAAATGTCGGCGTACCACTGGATCGCCTCCAAGATAAAAATGCCACTTGGAAGCTTCTTTTTTTGTGTATTCAAGATATTCTTTGTTTAAATCGCTTGTTGCCATATTTTTACCTTCGGATTTATTTATACACAGAATACATAAGGTTATGGTGATCGCTGGTATAGATTATAGTATGACTTGCCCTTCTATTTGCGTTTTTAACGGAACGACGGGTAATTTTAATTTTAACCATTGCAAATTTTACTTTCTGACCGATAGAAAGAAATACGCAGATACTTTTCTCAAGAATATAAAGGGAGAGGAATTTGCATACTATACCGGTGATTACATGAGATTTGATACAATCTCAGAATGGGCCATGAAATATCTCAGAGGAATTGAACAGGTTTGTATTGAAGGGTATGCTTTCGGCGCAAAAGGTAAGGTTTTTCATATAGCCGAAAACACAGGAATATTAAAATATAAAATATTCCAAGCACAGATCCCATTGGAAGTTGCCCAGCCATCAGCAGTTAAAAAACTGGCCACAGGCAAGGGTAATGCTACAAAAGAGGACATGCATTCTGCATTTTTTAAGGAAACTGGCACCGATTTGATATATTTTATGACACCGGGGAGAAACGATTGTATAAGTCCTGTTTCTGATATTGTGGACTCATACTATGTTTGTAAATACTTATTCGAGCAAATCAAGGCTGAGATTTGACTTCCTCAAGTTTTCTTAGACCATTTCTTTCCTTGATTTTTGCGACGACTTGCTTTGTTATATCGGACTGAACCTTGTCGGCTATCCCGTCCTTCCCGAACAGTTTTTCTCTTTCCTGATCGGTCATGGTCTCTTTCAGGATCTCGATCATCTCTACCACTTCTTTTACCGCTAGAGTTACGGTGTTTGCGCGGTAGATTCCCCAGATCAAGTATGCGATTCCTCCGACGAAGGAGACAACCAAAATCACACCACCTACTTGTGCAATTTGCTCCATGTAATATTGACTGGCTGCTGCAAAGCCCACCATCATGGTTCCGATCATCATTATGGAGGAGCCGAAGAGTCGATTTCCCAATAAAAAAGCCACTACCGCCCCTCCCACGATGGCGGCGAATCCTAGCACCCAGAACATGGTCACATAGCCATAAAGCTTCTCAAGGGCTTCTAGACGCTTTGAATTGACCAGATCTTTGAGTCTGGCCAGTTCTTCTTCATTCTTTCTAACCTCGTCTATGACGGTAGCTAGTTTTTTGTTTTCATCCGATATAGAATCGGCAGACACTATGATATTTGAAGCTTTATTTTCTATGTTACTTGCCACTTTTTGATCAGGAATAGCCTTTGCTTCATTTTTAATGTCATTTGCATTATTTTTGATCACGACCGACTCAGATCCAATATCTTCCAGCACATCCTGAAGGTGGGGTGGTGTGGTGTTTGCTACTGGAGTGATAGCTGGCTTTGGTGCAGAGACACATCCAGAAATTAAGATAAACACTAAAGGAATCAGTTTTTTCACAGTGTGGGCCTCTTTCTTTTTCTTCTTACAAGCCCCATAGGGGGGCTGTAGCCAGCCAAAGCCGGGTTTGGATCTTCCCCTACCTGTGGGTTGGAAAAGCCTGCACCGATGACATTGCCTATGGTAGAGTCTCCTGCAGCGACTTCTCCCTCCTCAATGAGAACATCTATTGATTTTTGAAGTTCTTCGAGGAATAATTGTCCGTTTCCACCCAATTCATGGCATTCGAACGCCATGGCTCTAGCTGCAGTTTGAATATAATTGAAATCTGCCTTGAGTTTATTGCCGGGAACGGCTTGAACTAATCTTTTTATACCGATCACTAGCCTCATGAAGGGAGAGAGCACATTTTTTTCTTTTGCACTCATCTCGGCTTCTGTTTTTAGCAAATTTCCATTTGCATCAATTAGTCCAACTTCATATGCTCTAAGAGCAGTGAAAGGTTTTATTATTTCATTCATCAGTTTATACACTGTGAAAGAAGTCACGATGCTGGCTAGTGACTCATTTAACGTATGGTTTTCAGTATTTGATCGATCCGATGGTCCGTTGGGATTTGATCCAAATCCACTTCCGGTATTTTCCTCGGCAAAATTTGAAGATATTGAAGGAATGATTTCAGACATGAATGATATTCCGGTTCTAGTTTAAAAAACAGGATTCTGGAGCAGGCTTCTGGACCGAAAACATTGTTCAGAATTATTATATGATTCAGTATCAGTCTTTCTTTCAGCGCGTCCCGTTTTTCAAACTTGTTCAAGAGCCTTTTTATGTATTTTATTCTTTCCAAATCCTCATTAAACTCCTCCATGCTTTTGCAGGAGGGGTTATCATAATATTTCATGGTAAAAAGCAAGAAGTTTTCTTGCGTCAGTGGCTCTTTGTTCTTCACAGTTATTCTACAGCAACATCTCCTGCTGTTTCTTCCAATCTAATATTAAATTTGTAGAGCCCATTGGCTCCATTTCTTGTTATGATAACGGCTAATCTCATACCCTTGCCGCCATTGAATTCTGATATTCCATCGGTTTCGAGGAATCCCTTAGACAAATCATGAGTTGGGGTGGTCCCGAAGGTTCCACCAAAGCGAGTCAAGGGAAATTGCATCGGGGTATCGGTTAGGAGCGGGACATTCGGGTTGAATTGAAAATCTAATCCAGCCAAGTTAATCTTAGCTCTGAGAAGAGCAAATGCAGATCTTGGATCAAGATAATCCTTCTGTGCAAAGGTTTGCAGGAAGGCATTGATGCGATTCATCTGGGTTTCGTTTTCTATTCTGTGTACACCAAAGTCACTTGCGGCTGAGCGACTGGTTGTTCCGTCATAGGCAGCGTTGAAACCACCCCCGTCTGCGTATTCGGATTCGATTAGGCGTTGTTTTAGTTGATAAAATCTTTTCATTGTTACCTCTGGATTATTTAGTTTCCTCGATGTGAGTATCTTCCAAACTTATCTTATTTCTTGCTAATGAAAATAAAATGCTGTTCAGTTGAGATTTTATCTTCTGGACGGATCCTTCTAAGGAAGCAATTCTACTTTCCATGTGTGCTCTGTCTTTTTGTAACTCCACTCGAATTTCTGCCAGTTCAGTTCTTATCTTTCCTAGCATACTAAAAAGAGTGAAAGTTCCTCCTAAAATCACAGCCATAATACCTAACAAGCCGCCGACATTCTCTATAAATTGGCTATCTGAAGCTTGTGCTATGATCTTTTCCATTCAATATCCTCTGTTAAGGGGTTTTCTTTGCGTGTTTGGTTGCGACAGCGTACATTACACCTTTAGCTCTTTTACCGTATTTCTTTTTAAATTCACCCATTTTGCCCTTTAATTTACCAACCATTTCTTCCTTCTGGGCCTTATCTCTATTTGTGAGTTTTTTTGGCTTTTTTTGTTCACTCAAAGTCTTGAAAGACACTTCGATGTCTTCGTTAAAGGTAACTTTGAATGGCTTGCTGGCTTGGAATTTGTACGCTTCAAATATCGATATTCCATCGGTTTTATTCTCAAAACATTCTGGAATGTCCATCATTTTACGATACTTGGATTCTTGGCAACCACACCCTTTTTTCTTTTTCATCTGCTTTGTCCTTTATTTTTTAAGAGAAGTTGGAGGAGTTTTGGATCTATTAGTCCTAATTGACCCGGAGTTTCCCTGAGCCATTTTAAAGTCAATTCAGCGGATCCTTCAAGTCCTGCTCCCCATGTCTCGGCTATCCTTTTCTTCGAATGGCCATTATCGGCTCTGTTTTTATTTATAGAACGGACTCTAAGATTTTTATCGCTATTGTCAAGAGCATTCCCATTCTTATGATCTATGTCTTTTCCACTGATAGCCCTTCTACCCAGTTTCTTTGCCATTTTTCTTCTGGCGAGAACCCTTTTGCTTCTTTTAGCTCTCTGTTCTGGTTTTCCATGGAAAAGTTTATATTCTCTCTTATAATTTCTCTTTTCCATGATAATCTTGGGTATTTCGTATCCCATTATCTCTCTGGCTTCATTGACTTCCATTCCGTTTTTGACCTGCTCGACAAGAATGTCATTCAAAAGTTCGTAATTCTGGAAAAATTCATCCATTTTATTGTTTATGACAGGAATTTCAAAGTTGACACCATTTACGCTAACTTTGTTTATGATTGGACTTCCTCTGTATCTTAACTTTAGACCCAATTCTTCAAAGTCTATCGGATCAATAGTGATATTTTCTATTAAGCCAGACATATTCAAGATTCCGAGAATGGTATTCGGATTTAGTTCTTCATCATATCTTTGTTGAGAATTACCATATGAACTAAATCCCATCAATTCTGCATCCAGCGGTTTCATTGTTCGTGCTGCATCACTGGCACCCATGTCCTGCACCATGGTTGTCGTGGTGAAGTCTGGAGGCAAAAATGTATATTCGAACAATTGATCCAATTCATTATCTACCTGAAAGTTCTGAAGTTGAAGAGACTTTCTTGGCATTCTTTCGGTTCTTGTTGATATCGGAGTGGTTTCGACTCCAGTCTTGACTTTTTCCCCCTCAACAGTTCTGTAAATTGGTCTTGACTTGGCTCTCACATCAACTCTCATTACACTTACCATTTCATCAAATTCTTCTGAATATACTGGATTCTTTAAAACCTCTTCAAAAGAACCGGGCAACATCATTCCGTGGACTGGAGATCCATCAGAAGATGCCATCATTATACCGTTTACTCGTCCAAGAGAATCTTGGGCAAATTTTCTTTCTCCTGATATTTGAGCATATATCAGAGCTTTCTTAAAAAGTTGATTTTCCATCAATTCTTCAAGATAGCCTTCGATTTTTTGTTTTATCGGTTCAGTTTGAGTTCTAAACTGATTTGCATTTCCCCAACCTCTAGCCTCTATTTCCTTTTCAGTCATCTTCTTCATTATATTGACGGCGAAACCCGGATCTTGAACGGCAATTGTTCCGCCAAATTCACTGCCACCCATATTTTTTGCTAGTTGTTGAATATTTCTGACTTCATTTATCAATTGATTGAAGACGGTTGAAATCTCTGGTGGTAGTTCACCATTACTCACTTGCCTTATCATGTCTTGCACTGTGAGAAGAGTCGCCAGTGTTTCGCTTGGTTGTGAACTCGCTACCGGGGCATAACCCTTTTTGTATGAGAATCCAACCACATTCTCTGAAAGTTTTTTTGTATCTCCACAGTTTTTTCCATTTAAATAATCAACAAGTTCAACCAGATTATCTTCGGCAACGACAAAGATATCTGCTTTTGGTGTAGCATCGCTGGAACCAGCAGCCATGTGTTCCTGACTGGCCTTACCACAACCTTGCTTGTTCATCGAAGAAATTGCAATTAGATTTTTTCCAGAAAGATTTTGATTTTCCCTCGAAGCCAAAGCAAAAAGTTCTTGTCGTGTATCATCTCCGATTCTTACGATTGAAGGATTATTTCTGACAATTTCATTATATTTTGCTATTTGTTGAGGAGTTAAGAATTTTTTATCACCGAGCAATTTAGCAAGTTTTGGATCTAAAACAAGACCAGAAATCATTGATGAATCTTGTGCTTCTAGAGCCTTTAACGGAGCACCTCTTCTCATCATATCCTCTGGATTTGGGGGAACTATTTCAAATTGGTTGGCAGGTCCAATCTCCTGACTTCTTTTGGAAATTTTTTTACCAGTTCTCTTCTTATTTTTTTCCTCATCAGTCAATCTTCTTTCAGGTTTCGCTCTTTCATCCTTGGGGAAGATAAGATTGGACATTTCTGTTGCAGCAAAGTCTTTATTGCTGAGATACGATTCTAACTCGGTTCTTGAGGGAGTTTTATTTTCACTTTGAGGATATAGTTTAGTGTGATAATTTGGATCGTAACTATCTTTTGAAACTATTCTAACTTTATTGTCTTTTCCACGGACAACAATGACTTTGCTTACGTTACCTTTTTTCGCAAGCTCAGTGGGCGATTTGTCATCTTCTTGAGACTTTTGCTTTTTTTTCGGCTGAGTCTTGACTTTTGATTTTTCTTGTTGTTTTTGTTGAGGTGTTTTAGTGCCCCTCATTTGATCTGGGGTTCTGCTTTTTTCTTTTGTATTTTTTGCTCTTCTTGTTCTTTTCATCTTTACGGTCTTGGCTTCTTCAAGCTCGACTGCTTCGGTTGAATATCTCTTTTCATCCTGTCTTTGAATTCTCTTTTTCAGTTTTGCTTGCACCTTTGGGTCCCCTGTAGGATTTCTCATTGAAGCTCTTTCCCCGGCTGACGGACGAGTTCCAAAATTAACAGCCCTATCGGAACCAGAATTTAGTCTTTCCGAAAGAAAATTATCGAAAGCCAGATCCAGAGCTTCCTGTTTGACGAAATTACGAGCTGCGTCTATTTTTTCTTCTCTGTCCTGTGCCGCTTGAATGTCTCTTGCATTTTGCATAGCTGTCCTCGCCATAATAGCATGTTTAGATCTCATCGCTCTGGAAATATACTTCATAGGAGTCTTTCCGAGCATGCTCCTGAGCATAAACTTGGTTCTTCTCCATCGTTTGATGCCCTTTATCCACGCTTGACGGGTATAGGGGCCTTCTGTGAGGAAGTTTTCAAATTCTGCTTCGTTGAACCATTCTGGTAGATATTTTTCCATATTTGTATTTAGCGTAAAGATAATTGCCAAATCCCAAGGATTTGGCTTGAACCGGCAATTGGTTGTGCGGTTCTGAATCGGCTAAGAGCGGGCGGGAGGAGGTAGTTCCCTACCAAAGTCCAAAGCGTTTTTTCTGCCCTCTACCCCATACAGCCTTATGGCTTTCCAACCCTTATGATGTTTTCTCTTACCAGTGTATGTATCGTACATTCTGGCATCATCGAGGTTGTTTTCCCGACAGAAGGTTTTGAACTTATCTACTCTGTGTTTGTTGCCCTCTTCATCAATAAAAATCCACTTTATCTGTTCATCTTCTGGGGGTGCTTTCCACGACCAAACTAGAGTTTTTCCAGAATTTGTTCTTTCAAATTCTCCACCATAATTTTCACAGACCCAACTTCTCCACATTGGACTCTTTGCATCATTGTTGCATTTTGTCCATTCGTTACTATTGACTCTGTTTATGTTTCTAATGTCAAATGGTCGCATTTTTTTCCTTTTCGTATTTTTCTATGGCAGACTTGAGGGCTTCAACATAATTTATGGGATTTGCCTCAAAAATTTGAACCCCTCCGTCCTCACATGAAATTAAAATCACTACTTTCTTGATTGCAACACCCGTTCTCTCTTTCCACATTATTGAATAAGCCGTGGCTTGAAGAAAATAATTCTCGATGTCTTCTTTTCTTTTTGTTTTTGTACTTCCCTTGAAGTCTATAACTGCCAGTTCCCCATCGAATTCGGCTATGCAGTCAACCCTACCAGCCAGCTTCAATAATTTTGAATATAGAGGAACTTCAAGAGCGTGAATATTATCAATTCTGTCAACATCTTTTTTTATTTGAAGAAATAAATCCAAGGTGGCTAGATCTATTTCTTTCTTTTCAAGTTTTTCATTATTGATATATTTTTCTATCAGTTTGTGGAGTTTATTTCCACGACTGGTCGTTCTTTTAGCTTCTTCTGGATTGTTCTTTCTCCATTCCGCGAAGAATTTTCTCTTATCCCACCCTGTTACGGTAGTTACACTAGGATATTTTCCCTCTGGGGTGAGATAATATCTTTCACTCTCGGTTTCCTCTGAGAGTAAATCATTCTGTGGTGGTTCTTTCACATGCGTAAATTTTTTTTGTTTCATTAAATTATATTAACATCCGATGACAATTGATCGCCATTTACGATCGAAGCATCTAAACCAAAAACTCGGAGGTTTGGGACATATGCATCTTCATCAGGGTAGAAGTAGTAATAAAGATTTTGCCCCACAGAAAGTTCATTTGTATAAACAATCATGTTATCACGGTTCTCATCTAGTTCAAATATGTCATCAGGATCATCTCCTGTATCAATTATGTATCCGGGTCTTGTGTAGTCACCACCAAAAAAAATATATGACAAATGAGATTCTGGTATTCTTATGGCAAATTGGTCAGATTCCTCAACGACATTTGAATCGATAGATATTAAATTTCTGGAAATTGCTCGATCTACAACGCTTCTGAGATCTAAAGTTCCTATGGAATCAATATTAATACTTGGGGAAAGATTTAAAAATGTATTGTTTCCCCCAACAGAATTCATTTTCAAAAACGACATGCCATTGACTGGATTTACTAAATTTTCAAATCCATTTACTCGATAAAAAGAACGTGACATTCCGTCTGATAGGATTGTCACGTTCAGTGATTTATTATTTTTTTGAACGAACTCTTGTATAGACTCTACGAATTCAGAGGATGATCCACGGATCATACTACCTTAGATACCGGACCAGAATACTCACCCAGTGCCGGATCTTCCCCTTTGAGACCGTATGGTTTTACGTCTTTCCCATATGCCAAATCAGCCGCTCTTGTCAATGAACCAGATACAGGAGAAAGGGGTGATGATAAAAATTTCCTAACACCGAGTCCAATTGCACCTTTTCCTGCTTTTCTCTCTGCCTTTGGAATAAAATCGTACAAACCACCTAAACCCATGAGAAAACTTCCAAGTCCCTCATTCAGAGACAAATTTTGTTCAACAACATATTGAATTTGTTGTCTACGATTTCTCATCATAGTGATTCGTTCAAAGTGTTCAGAACGTAGGCCACTTCGTTTTCATTCAGTTCAAATCCAACTTGTTCTTCGATAGACTCGATCAAAGCTTCGGTCCCAAGTTTTCCGACGATGAAGTTGGAAGTTTCGTGAATTTCTTGGGCAGTCATATTAATACCCAAGGCTTGTTCGGTTGCAAAGATGACATTTGTCACATACTCAACCAGTTCTGGATCGAGATTTGATTGTTGTGGTTGTGGTTGACGAGTATGTTGGACGCTTTCTGAGAGATTGCGGGAATTTCCGGATTGAACTCCGAGAATAGTCCTCTTTAGGTCTGTAAATTGATTAGTTCGCATTTAAAACTCCTGATTATAATTTTATGTATACAGATGGATAAATTAACCTTTCCATCTTCTACCAGACATATTGTTGGGACTGTCCAGTTTTTTCTTGTATCTTTCTGGTAGACCGGATTTCATTTTGGCCATCAATTCATTCCATCTGCCCCCTGTCGCCTTGTTCGCGTTCAGGGTCGCATCACTAGCGATGGAAAAATTACTTCCACCCCAATCTTTTTCTACTGAATTTGTTTCCTTGCAATGTGGGCAAGGTTCACTCAGAGGCGTATCTCTCTTATCGATAGAAAGAAAATCACACCATTTATTGCTGCATTTTGTACATGTAAAATCATATTGTGGCATATTATCACCTAATTTTAAATTTCAACTTCATGGACCAGTCTGGTTGGAACATCTGTTATTTTTATTGGATTTGCATATAAACCGCTTACGAAACCTCTATCACTTCCAAATCCGCTGCCCTCTACGCCGGGTCCGGGTCTATTCATATTTGCAGCTGTTTTATTAATTATCCCAGAAATAATATCTCCAACATTAAAAAAATCCCCTAGTGCAGATGCCCCCACAAGAGTTAACACTGCTTTTTTTAATTTGCTATTTTTAGCTGCAGCTGCTCCGGCTCTACCGGCTGCTGTTGCTGCAGATTCATTTAAAAATGTTTTGAACGTTTTCATACCCAATATTTATAAAACCCCCGTAAGGGGGTTTATTTTTTTAAGCTGCGATCATTTCCACAAACCGGTTGATCATATACCTGCTCATGACCTTCTTCTTCTGGTACTTGATAAAGGTATTCTTGATCTTGCTGGGAGTCAGGTTACTGGTATCGATATTATCGAACTCATCAAAGCAGACCGCATTCCTAGCCTTCACCACGAAGAACGAATCGTAGGCATGGTTGGTGGTCGGAACCTCGACATAAGACTCCTTGGACCACTGAGATTGTGCGTTCTTGTTAGTGTCGGCATTAGGATGAATACCTTCCACATTAAACGCATTGTGAATATAACCCGGAGAGTTCGTCAACTCAATGCACACGACATGTCCACCAGTACGATCCTTGACCCACTGAACGAGACCCTGTGTCATTCGCTGATTCATATAAAGCCCATCTCCACTCTTGCAGGAATATCGAGCCTTGGTTTTGGGATCGACCAAAGAGGCGGCACTGGGAATGATATATCCGGAAGCCTCACCATCGGTAAGGATAACCATATGATTGATGTCGCGGTTGAACTTATTGACGAAGTTCTTGTAAATCTGAGGAATGCAGAGCAAGCACTCATTAAGAGGAGTGGCATTCATCTGCATCCACGACGGATAAGCATACGAGAGATTCAGGACAGGCATACCCTGCGAATTCCTCTCGAAGGAAAGAGCGTACGCAAAGATGTGATTGAGCATCTTGGCTTCCTCCGCCTTCGTGTTGCTGGAAGAGAACAGATGCAGAAGAGAGAACATGGAAGGACACACTGCGGTGAAATGTTCAGTGTTCTTTGGATCGTTCCACATGTCACGAATGAAATCCACTCCGCTTGCATGCAAAGACTTGGAAGTGTTGTAGTTCCCGGAAACAAACGAGTAGATCTCGTACGGAATGTCACAACGACGGCAGAAGTCCATAAGGATAATCATCTGACGCAGAGTATCGGCAAGAATATCAGCCATCGAACCGGACCAGTCAACAAACATGATGAGACCGTGGTTCTTGCCTTCCTTGACATTCGTGCGCTGAAGGAACAAGTTATCCGTCACCTTGTAAGCATGGAGACGATCCATGTTAAGAACACCGGTCGTACGACGAGAAGTGCGCTTGTGAATATCAGCAGCCTTCTTCATCTCAAACTGCTTGCACAGAGTATCAACCGAGGGCTTCGCCTGCGTGCGAAAATCGGCAAGCATGGTCTGAGCCTTTGCAAGTTGGACGGTGTACTCCTTCTTCGCATAGTCGTTGCACTTCGGAAGATAGTCAAACTCAACATAAATGTCGATACCACGGAGAATATCCTTGGTCGAAACAATAGCCAAGTTCAACTTAGGCTCGGAGATAACCACAGGCTTGTGCGATTCCTTGTCCTTGCCCTTCTCGACAAGGCTCTTATGAATATTCTGCTCCATGCTCTGCTGAGTCACGGGAGTGTACACGGTTTCAGTCTTGACGGTCTTGGAAGGAACAGCGTTCCCAGAGATCGTACCAGTGCCCTCAACAGCCTCAGTGCTGGGCTGCTCACCGGAGGACTCCTGAGAACTCTGCTCACCAGAACTGTCACCGCTGCCCTCGCTCATCGGCGAAGTCTGACCATCGGCGGTGTCCGAATCGCCATCGTCCTCCTCGTCGGAGTCCATGTCCATCTCCAGTTCCATCTCCTTCATGAACTCAAGTTGAGTGTGACAATACAGGTCCTTGGCGATCTGCACGACCTCTTCCCAAGTCTCAGCAGTCTCGACGCGATGGATGAACTTCTGTTCATCGACACTGAACTCACCAAGATTGACAAACGAACCAACCTTGAAATGAAGGTTAAGTCGGTCGATGAACTGGAGATCCTTGGGGTCCTTGCCCTCAAGACCGAACATATCGGACTCAAGCAGTTCCTGATAACCAAACCAGAAGTCACGCTTGGCACCGGGATACTTCTTCTGAATCAGACGCTCGATGCGAGCATCCTCAACGATGTTGAGATACAACTGCCCGATCATCGGGTTCTCGGGGCAGATCTCCTTGGACTTGTTCTCCCAGTCCTTATTGGTGCCACCGGGAGTGTAGACGGCATGACCAACCTCATGGGCGATCAGCATGTCATACAGGTGATGCGACATTTTCTTCCAGACGGGAAGGATAAGAGTGCGAGAAGTGAGATCAAACGCCGCAGTGTTAGCGGAGTAAGAATGCACGACATTGAGATCTTCGGTAGCCAAAAGACGAGCGAAGATGCTCTTCGAATTGTGAGTAATTTCGTTGTTGCTCATGACTTCATTGTACCATGAGCGTCAAACCAAGTCAAGCCATGCGAGTCGTTTCCATACCCGGTTGTTTTTTATCGTTTTTGACATGGAAATGTGGGTAGTAAATATGTTTTAGTCTATCCATTATTTCTGGCGATGAAAAAGGACTGTTTCCGACAACTTCCGGTATTTGAGGGACAACTTTATCTAAAACTTCTCTTTCTATTGGCAAGAGACTATAATTCATGGGTCTTCCACCAACCGGCACAGTTCTGTCTTTAATATCATGTCGATGGGTCAAAATGTTTTGTCTAATTCTTGCCCCTATTTCACCGGGCATATTTTGATATTCTCCCATTCTTAAAAATACTTGTTGAATTGGAGACAAAGTATCAGCTTGCTGAGCATGTCCTTCTTCATGTGCCCTTACTCGAAATTGTTCTCTGGGATCAAGTCTACGATCAACAACCGAATAACCTTTTCTCGCATAAGGACCAGATTCGATTTGACTATGATGTATCCCTAAAATTTGACGACCCGTTTCAGGATGTGTTCCCATTTGAGTCCCTTTTGCTGCGAAACCTTCCGGATCCAAAGTAGCTGTTCTTATATTTCTATACCAATAATTTCTTTGTAGTGGATCACCATGAAATAACACGGCACTTGCTCTTGCTTCGGGATCTAATCTCTCAAATGCTTTTATTTGAGCCAGTCGAAGTTCTTCAGCTTTTTCTGGATTTATATTCAGTGTTCGTTGAAGTCTTTCAATTGGAGAAAGAACTTCGTAACTGTCTCCACTATTTGGATTTGTTTCGATTTTTCTTACAATTTCTGCCCAATCTGTGGGTGGTGCTGTGGATCTTGGTTTGCTTTTAACAGATTCTGATCCGGCGGTTTCCGCAGACTCAAATCCAGTTGTTGCAGCTTTAGTTTCTGTACTAATTGCTTTTGATCCTGTTCTCGCTAATTTTCCTGCAGCCGTTCTTTCCATGGCCTTCAATCCCGCTGATGCCAAACCAACACCAAGTGCTCCCCATGGGTCTTTATTATTGAAGGGATCCAATATAGCAAGAGGAGATTCCTTTGGTTCTACATCATCATTATAGATTCTTTCCGGAGGATGATATTTTCCAGAATAATCTGTGTATGGCTCAGACATTGTGTATCGTGCAGGGGGGGCAGACGGGGCCTTTGCCTTTCCGGGTTCTACAGGATCATCTATGAGTACCTCAAAGAGTAAATGAAGGGTTTCATTGATTAAATTTATGCGGTCTGCGGGGTCTAGGTGTCTCATATTCCTATTTAGAATCTTTTCAAAACGCGACACATGGGCTTGCAATCGGCGGTGGGGTGTGGTAAGATAGGGGCATGAGCAACAACAACGAACAACTTCATCGTAACAACACCAACAAGTGCGTCCCTGATGTTGACCCGAACTATGTCCCGTGGGGACACTTCAAGGCGGTTCAGTCCGTCCTTGAGTCCGGGCTCTTCGCTCCTACTCTGGTCACTGGTCTGTCCGGCAACGGCAAGACCACCATGATCGAGCAGGTCTGTGCGAAGACCAAGCGCGAACTGTTCCGCGTCAACATCACCGTCGATACGGACGAGGATGACCTCTTCGGAGGCTTCCGTCTGGTCAACGGAGAAACCGTCTGGCAGGACGGACCCGTGGTCGAAGCCATGGAGAGGGGGGCTGTCCTGCTTCTTGATGAGTTTGATCTGGGCTCCTCCAAGATGATGTGCCTTCAGCCCGTCATGGAAGGAAAGGGAGTCTATCTCAAGAAGATCAACCGCATGGTCCGTCCTGCCCCGGGTTTCTGCATTTTCCTTACCTCGAATACGAAGGGGAAGGGTAGCGACGATGGTCGCTTTATCGGAACCAATGTCCAGAGCGAAGCGTTCCTTGATCGCATCTCGTTCTGCTTTGAGCAGGACTACGCTCCGAAGGCTACTGAGAAGCGTATCCTTGCCACGATGATGCGTTCTCTCGACGCTCGCGGTCCTCATGGTCGCAAGATCTACGACGAGGGTTTCATCGACCATCTCGTCACTTGGGGTGCTGCGACCCGCGAAGGGTTTGAGAAGGGTGCCAATGACGAGGTTATCAGCACCCGCCGTCTTGTGGACATCTGCAAGGCTTATGCTATCCTTGGGTGCAAGAAGACTGCGATCAGCCTGACTCTGGCTCGCTTTGACCGCGACACCAGCGAGGCTCTTTACACTCTATATACCAAGTTCGATCCCAGCGTGTCTCCGCAGGAGACCGCTGCGGACACTAATACTCAAATCAAGGAGGAAGCATGAGAAACTGGGATGAAGATGATCCGATGACCGATGAAGGTGATGATGATATGCCATACGATGATGATGAGCATATCGATTGGGACTCAAATGAAGGATCTGAAGGTGCGGATTGAGGAAAATAAAGCAAACCTTTCGTGTGTCTGATATGATCGAACAATTGGTCATATACTCACACATGATGGAAGATCAATATGAATTTGATGATGAAGTTTTGGAAAAATCAACAAAGACCGGACTAATTCTAGTGGCTGGTTATCCACCAGAATATTTCTTGCCAGAAGAGCAAAAGTTCATCAATGAATTTATGAAAAAACTTGGAAAGTATGCAGACAGAAATGGAGGATATAATGAATTTTAATGACTTGAAGAATCATCAGCAGGAATTTGTAAATTTTATGGCTGATGAAGTAGTGAACGGAACGCTTGAATTGAATGATGGTATCTTTGCAAGAACCACGTTGAACGCAATTGCTAGAAGAAATGGAATGAAGGTCGCACCTGCATGGATCACGACTGATCCTTCGCGTCGTGCCGAACGAGGCTCATACAGGGTCCCTGAGTTAGTCGAGAGGGTTGCTGCTCTCTCGCCCCCGACTGCTTAAGTCGGCTATATTATTACTCCCCTGTTTTTGCCGGGTGTTCTCTTTCAAGGGAACCCCGGCTTTCTTTTTTGGCATACCTTGCATTTTCTTATGCATGCCATAAACTGTGGCGAGTATTTCAGGAGGTGCCTGTTTAAAATCTCTTCTTCCAGACAACCAATCTTTTAATTCTTGTTCGAAATTGGATCTCATAAGAGTCCAATTATGTTATTTGGACCCGTGACACTGAGAACTCTTGGTCTTAGCGGATAAATTGTACCAGAATCAATTTTTAGACCATTAACAGCGAGAGTAGAACCTGCTAGAACAAAATTTAGAGTTGCACCACCGGGGCCCTTAACAATTAAAGCGTTTACCCCGTCCATGTATGACGCACCATTGACAAACAAATTTGATGTATATCCAGTTCCACCACCACCTATCGCATATGTGAGTCCTGTAATGAATTCAAATGATTTTGAGTAAAATTCTGGCATTGTAAATCCTTTTTTCTTATTTAGGAAATCGCCATAAGATATTTTTCAGAACGAGCCTTCAATCTTTTTGATGGTTTTAAGCCCCACTTTGAAAATATTTTTTGCGCTTCCCTTTCGGTTTTGTGCTCCAGCATTAAATATGCCGAATCATCTTTTAGATGTTTCATAAAAACGGGATCCTCTCTTTTCCATTGGCGAAAGTGAGCGAGTTCGTGAGCAAGATCCCAAAGATAATCGACATATCTTTTTTCCCCGATTGCTACAGCCAATTTACCCCTTTTTCTTTTTTCGGGGGGAACGAAGTAGCCATAGCACTTTTCTGAGTCGTAAGTTAATTTATAATTTTTGGTTAGCTGTAAATCTACGTTGTGGCGTTGGATTTCTTTTTTGACATCCTTGACTATTTTCTTGGCTTTTTGTCTCATGCACGCTCCTTGCAGGGAATAAAAACCATAGATGTGGGAAATCAATTTAAGATAGATAATACATGACTATGTAGGGAGGTTCTTTTAGAACCAAGGAGAAAAAATGGCACTCAGAAACTTTAGAGAAGACCCCCGTAGAGCCAGACTAGAAGCACTTTCAGCTCCGGCAATCAAAAAAGAAGTAAAATCAGAAGCAAAACCAGAAATAAAGAACGAAATTTCTGATTTGAAGGCAAAGCCAACTGTGAAGAAAGTCGAGAAATGATATGTCGAGAGACAGAGAACAAAAAATCAGGGAAATTTTGTTCGAAAAGAAACTGAATCCAAACAACCCAGCCGACTGGGAAGTTATTATGAGCGGTCGCGCACCGAATCCAGACAGCCCGGACGGGAAATATATGGCTGTCGATAAGTCGGGAAATGTATATTTTACCGATTCTCCGGGTGCCGATCGTGTTTTTACGGATGAAAAGGGCAGAACTTATAAACCATCTGATCCTTCAACAGGTCGTGGTGGTAAATATAGACCAACTCGAAAATATATTACTGTAAAGACAGCCCCAGAAGAAGTAGAAGAAGAACCGCCGGTTGTTCCTGTCATGGTTCCACCGACTCCGAAGCCTACTCCTGTTCCGCCTTCTACTACACCAAAACCAACCCCCAAACCACCCGAAGATGCTTATATTGACATCAAAGATCCGGATCAAATAATAAAGAGAGAGAGAACAGTTCAAGACCCCGCTGGTTTTAATTGGGTGGATCTGGGCCAAAATGCACTGGATACTGCTGCTTATATTACCAGTTTTATTCCGGGATGGGGAAGAAGAGCGTCTACCGTATTACAGGGAGTAAATATGGGTATAGACGCAACTCAAGCTGGATTTGCCGACAACACAGAGGAAATGCAAAAGCAGTTATTTCAAGCAGGAGCTAGAGGATTTGGAACAGCACTAAACTGGGCACCTAGTGGCAAAACAATAATGACCATGGCACCAATTCTTGCAAAGAAAACACCTTTACCGGGAGGAAAATTTGCATATGCTCCAACTAGATGGACTTTAGGAAAAAAAATAGGAGGAGGAGCACTCGGGCAAATCGACACGGTTAACGTACGGAGTAGAACAGCACCAAGAGGATGGACACCAGTATCAAAACTATCTGTTCCTTTGAATCCTGTGGCAAAGCCCAACAGTACAAGTTATAGAGACCCCGCGTTCTCTGCTAGACCAGAAGATCTTCCATTTGGATTGTCTAAAATTTTTGGAAAAAGAGCTGCAGGATATCAAAAAGGATGGCAACAAGCTGTTGCAAAATATAGACCTCAAACCAGAGAATCAGAATTTGATCCAAGAAAATTTCCATCTGGAACAGCTTTAACATGGAAAGATCTAGCTTTTCCGAGAGGAAAAGGGGGTCCTGCAAGCATGAATAGAGCTAGTTGGGGACGAGGAGTAGCCCCCGAATTAATTTATAGGGCATCCGTACCTGCGGGAATGATTGCTACACACATGTGGGATACACCCGGACCAGAGAGAACAGAAACAGAAACTACCGTAATTCCCGGACAAACTAGAAGAATTAGAATTCCGGGCGGTGGTGGAGCCGGAAACGCAGGGGTCAGCCCAGAACCAGCTGCTAGCGATGAAGGCGGAATGCAACTTTATAGACAAGGTAGCAATTACTTTGTTGCACCTGACTATGAACCATCGTCCACACCAGAACCAGTTCTTCAATACCCGATAGGAGGAGGCGGAGAACCACAACCTGCATTTGGATATCCAGATGCAACTCAGGGAAGATATCCGGCAGATCCAAACACTTGGGAAGGATTGCCTACCGTCTCTGCACAGAGAATGAGAATGGGACCAAGTAGAGGCAGACAATATAGTCTGTCCATGGGAGGATTTGGGGGATAAATGAATTCAAGAAAATTGTCGATTAAAAATTTAGTGGAAAACACCTTTGTTGCCGAACAAGGGGGATTTTCTGGTAGATCTGTTTCGGATTATCAAACAGATCGAGGAAGATCAAGAAGCGAGTTCAAATTCACTCCATGGGATCAAGATTCAAATGCAATAGGAGTGAGTCGTGGTTGGACTCCTCGTTCTAGTGGCCCAGCGGTGGGTAGCCCAGCACCCCAACAAGTTCCACCGCAAGTTAAAGTTGCTATGGATGATGAAGAGCAACAACAGTCGGAATTGGGAAGAACAATTGACAAGTATCAATTGGGAGCAGATGCTGGATTTTTTGGATTAAATTTTATCAACAGATCAATGTTAGGTGGACCCGGAATACTAGGAAGAGTTGGAATGGCTCTGAATACCGCCAAATGGGTTGGTCCAATTGTAAGTTCAGTTGTTGACATTGGTCAGGGACTTGCTCAAGGGGCACCTAAGGGTGACTACTCTCAGTTTTTTGATGCAACCGCAAGAGGACTTGCAGGACTTGGGTATAAAGTTTCACCGGCAGGGTCCAGAGTTACAAGTGCAAAGTTGGCAGCACAATATAATAGACCTAGACCGTTACCTACACCAAATTTAATTAGGGGAAAATTTCCAACAGCCGTATCTAAACCTGTAGCTAGGGATATAAAAGCCGCAGGAGGAAAAACAATTAATCCTTCATGGTATAGAATTTCTAGGGTTGGACCGGTTGCCGCTTACCCTGCACTAAGACAATTTGGTGGTGAATTATATGGTGATAATAGAGGATCGGAATCACAGACTTCTGGTGTATCGCCCACCTCAGACGATTCTGTCGCCGGATATGGACCAGATGACGCTAGAGTTGCACCGAGCCGAAGACCGAAGAAAAAGGCTCCACCTCAAAGACAATTTGAATTTGAAGGAAGAGTGTGGGATGAGAATCTAGCAATAGGTCTGCATCAACAAAGAAGAAAAGACGCAATGAAGCGAGCAATAGAAACCGGTCAACCATTCGTTGAGCCAGAGCCACCGAAGCCTGTTAGAATACCAAGAGGATAAAATGAATAAAAATAGATACAATTTTATTAAAGAAAATGTTGTTAATAATTTGATCGAATATTCATTAGATGGTTCTGCTTTGATGCCGGGCGGAAATGAGAGTGGAAGACCCCGACCAAGTGGTTTAAGTCCTAGAACTCCACCCCCATCTCACAAATCCCATATTTTAGGAAAAGGACCAGAATCTGGTTTATCAGGTTTTAGAAGACCAACAGGTATAGTACAAGTTCCGGGAGGATCGAGAGCAACTTCTTCTTCAGGTTCTCCACAACAAACATCAAGCACAAGTTCTTCTACAACCTCTTCTAGAACAGTTGGAGGAATTCCAGTTGGAGGAATACCGACTGCGAGCGGACTTAAAAGTTCTGCAGCGGCATTAGCAAGAGGATTTAATCCATTCTCAGCGACAAATATAATACAAGCAGGTGTAGGATATCCGGTCGCTGATTATGTTGGGCGCAAAACAGATGAATTGTTGACAAATGCTGGAATTGAAAATGAAGATGCAAGATGGATCGCATCAAATCTCACTGCTATGCCAGCTGGTTCAGCCGCCGGTGCTGCAGCCGCGGCAATTCCAAGTGTGCTTGCAGGAACATCAACTCCAGCAGCAGTAGGAACTGCTGCGTTAGGTGGTGCTGCTGCTGGTGGAGCTGCCGCCGCCGGAATGTTGGGTGGATGGTATGCTGCTAGAGGACTTTTGCATGGTTATGATAAATTAACGGGTAGTGATATGACACAACAAAAAACAAACCCGGTTGATATAGCTGCAGATTACCTTCATGATACTTCTAGACATTTTGAAGATAAAGCGGCAGAAGAGCAAAGACTCGCTAGAGAAAAAAGTACAGAAGCCAAAAGAAGAAAAGAAGAAATGGCAATGATACTCAGAGGGGAAACTCCACCACCCAGAATTCCGGGAAAAGTTCCATAATAAATAAAAATATGAAAAAGTTTCGCGACCATTTCTTACAAGATGAAAACCTGCAAGAGCAGGTTCCTGTTGCTGTAAGGCCATCTGTAAAACCATCTGTAAAACCAGTACCGGGAAAGCCTAGTGTTAGACCCGGAGATCCTGCCCCAATTCAACCGGGAACAACACCAAAGCCCAAAGGACCAGTTGACGATGCAATCAACATATTATCTGGTCTTGGTGTAAATATTAAAAATTGGTTGTTCCCGCCAGACACTGACCCTACACTAGAGGATCCACCATTTGTTATTCCTGACATAAAAGTCAGTCCGACTGTAGGAATAGATCCTTCTGCATTGCCCCCTTCTGGATCAGCAATGCCGATACCTGAAACTCCATGGAAAGAGCAAGAAATTCCATTTTATACTAAACCGTTTTGGTGGCCAAAAGGTGTTCCATTTGATCCAAGAGTGCCTCCGGGTGAACAAATACCTCCAAATTTCGAACCGGAACCTTTTAAATTTCCGGAAGAAGAAAAACCTGTAGAACCACCTCCCAGCAAAAAACCCGGTGAAGAGCCAGCACCTGCTCCAGCACCAGCTCCAGAACCTAAACCTGCTCCAGCACCTGCTCCAGCACCAGCTCCAGAACCTAAACCAGAACCTAAACCAGAACCTAAACCTGCTCCAGCACCAGCTCCAGAACCTAAACCAGAACCTAAACCTGCTCCAGCTCCAGCTCCAGCACCTGCTCCAGCTCCAGCA
>Ga0315909_10002970_pt1 | contig 21156 bp, 18 predicted proteins | sample LakEriMetagenome_11_FD_203527 | JGI IMG/M metagenome (GOLD analysis project Ga0315909, IMG submission 203527) | Freshwater fungal communities from buoy surface, Lake Erie, Ohio, United States - Buoy 2 MA125 | ecosystem: Environmental > Aquatic > Freshwater > Lake | place: USA: Lake Erie, Ohio... | reverse complement strand
TGCTCTACAGAACGCTGCATCTATCGCAGCCCTGTTCATCACAACTGAAGCAGTGATTGCAGATAAGCCAGAAAAGAATCCAGCACCAATGCCACAAGGTGGCGGAGATATGGACTTCTAAAGCCCACAAATTACGCGTAACGCCGTCCTCGATTAACGCGAGGGCGGCGTTCTGCTTTACCCTATATACATGGCAAAGAAATCATTGGCGAAAAAAGCGCCAAAGGAGACATCAAAGAAGGCTGCGTCAAAGGCACCTGCTCCTTTTGATGCAAAAAATCTTGCCCACACTGCAATCTTTGAACACGCAGAAAAGCGTGATCATGTCGGTTCATTTATTAGCGTTGAGTTTGATGATGAGAACCGCGTTGCCACATATCTTTTTAATGCAAACCTAGCTGGCTACAAAGGCTGGCGTTGGTGTGTCACGATTGCAAAAGTTGATGCAGATGCGACACCGACAGTTTGTGATTTAGTTGTTCTTCCTGGTCCAGATGCGCTACTTGCACCAGAGTGGATTCCTTATCGCGATCGCATTTTGCCGGGTGATGTTGGCGTTGGTGACATCGTTCCAAGTTCACTAGATGATGCTCGTTTAGTTCCTGGACAATCAGCTTTGCCACAAGATGAAGATTTAGATACTGCAATGGCAGTTGAATTAGGTTTTGGTCGTGCACGAGTAATGTCTATTGAAGGTCGCGATCAAGCTGCTAAGCGTTGGTATGACGGGGACCGTGGTCCACAAGCACCATTGGCGCAAGCTGCACCTAAGCCATGTCACTCATGCGGATTCTTTCTTCCAATCGCAGGCTCACTACGCGCAACCTTTGGCGTGTGTGCAAATGCAATTTCCCCCGATGATGCACGCGTGGTCTCTGTAGATCATGGATGCGGCGCTCACTCGGAAGCGACCTTTACTGACCTGGTGATAAACTAAAGCCCTGACCGCAACCCCCGCGGCATAAACGAAGACACGAAATAATCAAGGAGCCCTCCCCATGCCTACAGGACGCGTTAAATGGTTCTCCCTAGAAAAGGGTTTCGGTTTTATTGCCAATGATGAAGGCGAAGATGTTTATCTAGCTGCTTCATCTCTTCCAGAAGGTGTTGCAACAGTCAAGCCTGGAACAAAGCTTGAATTCAGCATCGCTGATTCACGTCGCGGACCACAAGCACTTTCAGTTCACATCATTGATGCACCTCCATCACTTGCTGAAAACTCACGTGCTAACACTGATGATTTAGCTGCGATGATTGAAGACACAATTAAGATTTTGGATCGTGTTGGAAATGGTTTGCGCCAAGGCCGCCATCCATCAGCAGTTGAAGCAGAGCGTTTAGGCCGCGTATTGCGCGGTATTGCATCTGCGCTAGAGGCTTAAATTAAATTCCGCTGCGCTTATTGCGGCGAATTGAATAACGAATACCAGTTAGGCCTAGCCCTGCTCCGAATAGGCATGTCCAAATGACTTTCGCATCTGCGCCAACTGCTAACGCAATGACAAAGGCAATCACCCAGCAAATTACGCCAATTGATACTAGGGTTACAACAGAACCGATATTTGATGCCATGAGAGAAGAGTAATGGGATTTCACGTAAAAGTAGATGGTAATTGGCGATCATTTCGCCATCGAAATTACCGGATACTTTTTCCTGCCAACACCATCTCCAATATTGGAAGTTGGGCGCAGCGTATTGCTCAAGACTGGCTCGTACTCGAACTCACCAACAACAACGGTACCTACTTAGGTTTAGTCACCGCGGTTCAATTTGCTCCCGTTCTATTCTTCTCATTACACGGCGGAAAATTTGCTGACCGGTTTAATAAGAGAAAAGTTTTGATTCTCACCAACATTATGGGCGGTGCTGCATCGCTAGGTCTTGGTGTTCTAGTGATTACAGATCTGATTGCTTTGTGGCACGTTTTTGCGCTAGCTGCGGTTTTAGGAATTTCAACCGCAATTGATGCTCCCGTGCGCCAATCATTTACTACTGAAGTTGTGGGCCAAACCGATCTTGCCAACGCAGTTTCACTTAACTCAGCTAATTTCAATGCAGGGCGATTAGTTGGCCCAGCAGTCTCAGGCGGCTTGATTGCAGCCTTTGGCACAGGACCATCATTTATTATTAATGGGCTTTCATATTTCTTCGTTATCGCAGCCCTTGCGAACCTGAATGAAAAAGCTTTCTTCCATTTGGATAGACCAAAATCAGATGGCAATATCCGTGAAGGCATTGCCTATGCAAAAGCACGTCCAGATATTTACGTCGTTATGTTGATGGTCTTTTTCTTGGCAACCTTTGGGCTGAACTTTCAGATCTTTAATGCCCTTATGGCAACACAAGAGTTTGGCTTAGGACCAGCTAGTTTTGGGTTGATGGGAACATTTATTGCAATTGGTTCACTTGCTGGTGCAATTGGATCTGCTCGCCTGGAACGGTTTAGAAATACAAAGTTTGTCATCCGCGGCGGAATTGCATTTTCTGCATCAATAATGATGTTTTCTATAATGCCAAATTACATCTCTTATGTGATCTGGCTACCGATTTGCGGATTTACGGCCTTGACTACTTTGGTATCTGCTAATTCAATTGTTCAGACCAGTACAGACCCTGCAATCCGTGGGCGCCTTATGGGTATTTATCTTTTAATCTTTATGGGCGGTACTCCATTTGGTTCACCGCTCATTGGTGCAACAGCTGACCTCATCGGTATTCGTCCAACTATTGCAATCTGCGGTGGTATTTCATTATTTGCTTCACTATTTATTTGGTTCAAATACAAGAATAAAGTAGAACTACCTGCAGATATCTCAGTAGCTGCGGTTTTAAAGTCCGCTAATCGCAATTAAAAGGATTAAACCAAAGAGCACGACAAGGGTCACAATACGGCGGGTTTTATAGCTCATCATTTATGCCTTCTCACTGTGCGATGGAGTTAACTTAATAATTATAAATGCGATTGCAATAAGTACAGGCACCATGATGTAAGCACGTGAAATACCGAAGTTATCGCCTAAGAAACCTAGTAAAAATGGCGCTCCGCCAATAGCGATTCCAGCAGCCAAAGATAACTTGCCAACAGCTAAATCTGGGCGATTATCACTAAAGCTCACGAGACGGATTGCAGCCAATGCAAACTGCATCGAGATACCTAAGCCAATAACAAAGAGACAGATGAGGCTGATAATCATTGAGTGGGAGAACCAAAAGGCAGTAAAACCAATGAACTGCAGTGCGATTAAACCTAAGAGTTGGTTATCAAGTTTGAAGTTCTTTAGCACTAAACCACCAAACCAGCGGCCGACTCCCATTCCAGTTCCAAGTGCAACAATTGCAACAGTTGAGATAGCAGCGGTGGAGCCAACGCGATCTTTTAATAGAGCCGCCGACCAAAATGATGTTGCAAACTCAGATGAAATGCATGCAACAAAACCAACCCAAGCCAACCAATACTTTGCCGACAACTTTCCGCTTTGCGGGCCACTCTCGTCCGGAATATGATCTTCTGCATTCTTTTCACGGCCAACTAGAACCAAAATCAATCCCACAGGAAGTGCGAGCAGTAGACCTAAACGCCAGAAATTTGGATAGAGCGATGCAATTGTTCCAATGAGTGCGGTTCCGGTAACAAAGCCAACAGATGCAATTCCATTTGCCTGAGGGATAGCAACCTCTGCAGCTTTTCCATAATGGTGAGACATGGAGGAGAGCATCGTGTTAATAACCATCGATGTTCCAAATCCGGCAATCAATGTTGCAGGGATAGTGAGAAAAACAGGTGGTGAAATAACAAAGAGTAAAAGCCCAAATAAGAAGATTCCAAGGCCTATCCACTGCGACTTTGCACGACCGAATTTATGTGCAAGATGTGGATTGGCATATCCAGCTGCGATGGATGCAACACCCATGGCTGTTCCGTGAAGACCTGCAATAGTCAGTGAAGTTCCTTGATCAGCGCGAAGCAGTGATTGTGCTGGCCCAAAGCCACCTAAGTAGAAGTTAACAATGGCTGTTTGAGTAGCAACGACCCAGAAAAAGCGATCTCGCTGAAAGGTTTTAGGCACGGTGTATTAAAGCGCAGATATGCACGTAACACCAAGAATCCATAATGTGGTTAAAGCATGTGCTGTTATTGGGGCAGCACTACGGGTAATACCTGTTCAATTCCCACTTTGAGTTGGTGTTATCTCTCTCAAATCGCAAACGATCATGCAAACGTGAATAACGACCCTGCCAAAATTCAATAGTTAATGGAGTAACTCGATATCCACCCCAATGTGGTGGACATGGAACAGTTGTTCCTTCAGGCCATTTCTGTGCAGCACCTTCATAGCGTTGTTCTAACTCTTCACGTGATGCAAGTGGTGATGATTGATGACTTGCCCATGCACCAATCTGTGAACCCCAAGGCCTTGTTGCAAAATAGTCTTCCGACTCTTGTTGGGAAACTTTTGCAGCTAATCCACTAATTGAAACTTGGCGCTCCATGGCAAACCAAGGAAAGAGCAAACTGACGTGTTCGTTATTCTCCATTGCATGAGCTTTGCGTGATGAGTAGTTAGTAAAGAAAGTAAATCCACCGTCAGAGATATCTTTGAGTAAAACTGTTCTGGTAGAAATAGAAGAGTCATCGCCTAGAGTTGAGAGCACCATTGCATTTGCTTCAACGATCATTGGGTTTTCATGCGCCTGGCGCAACCATTCGGAAAAAGCGGTAAATGGGTCTGCATCTAAGTGCTCAAGGCCAGCCTCTCCATAGGAGCGGCGCATTGCTCGGATCTCTTCGCGAGAGAACTCATTTTCGGCCATGGATGTATCGAACCTCACTTTGGCTCTGAACGCATCCTCATGGCCTCATGGTCGCCAGCACCCCTTTCTTAGGGGCAGAATTGGGCGTGCAGGAAACTTCACATCGCTAAAAGGAGCTCACCGTGTCAGATGATTTCAAGCCAGGTCTTGAAGGTGTAATTGCGTTTGAATCTGAAATCGCAGAGCCCGATAAAGAAGGTAGCGCGCTTCGCTATCGCGGAGTTGATATCGAAGATTTAGTCGGACGCGTTTCATTTGGAAACGTATGGGGACTTCTAGTTGATGATGAATTTAATCCAGGTCTTCCAAATGCTGAAAAGTTTCCTTTGCCAGTGCACTCAGGTGATGTGCGCGTAGATGTGCAAGCAGCGATATCAATGTTGGCACCAGCTTGGGGATTGAAACCACTTCTAGATATTGATGATGTAGAGGCCCGTAGCAACCTTGCGCGTGCATCTGTGATGGTTCTTTCATACTTAGCACAAGCTGCCCGTGGTCAAATTGCACCAGCTGTTCCAGAATCTGAGATTGATAAAGCACACACAGTTGTTGAGCGCATGATGATTCGCTGGCGCGGGGAACCAGATCCAGCACACGTTCGCGCAATTGATGCTTACTTTGTTTCTGCTGCAGAGCATGGAATGAATGCTTCGACATTTACTGCACGAGTTATTGCATCAACTGGTGCTGATATTGCAGCTGCGTTATCAGGTGCAATTGGTGCAATGTCAGGTCCACTACATGGTGGCGCACCTTCTCGCGTATTACACATGATTGATGAAGTTGAAAAGACTGGCGATGCAACTGCATACGTAAAGGGATTACTTGATCGCAAAGAACGTCTTATGGGATTTGGTCACCGCGTTTATCGCGCAGAAGATCCACGTGCACGCACATTGCGTCGCACAGCTAAAGAGTTAAATGCTCCTCGTTATGCAGTTGCAGAAGCTCTGGAGAAAGCAGCGCTTAAGGAACTACGCGAGCGTCAACCAGATCGTGTTCTAGAAACAAATGTTGAGTTCTGGGCAGCAATCATTTTGGACTTCGCAGAAGTTCCGTCGCATCTCTTTACTTCAATGTTTACTGCAGCGCGCACTGCAGGTTGGTCTGCACACATCTTGGAAGAAAAGCGCACAGGCCGCTTGATCCGCCCATCAGCACGCTATATCGGTAAGGCTCCTCGTAAACCTGAGGCCGTAAAGGGCTGGGATGGCACGGTAGAGCAGCTCCATAAGTAGGGCCTGCAAACGGCATATGTAAGGCCGAAGCTTTATAACAATTGCGTAAAGAGCAGCCCAAAAGCCCTATGTTCATAGGGTTTGCGTTGCTTTTAAGCCCCTAAGGCTGTGAAATAGGGACACGAGGAAACCTGCACCCCCAAGAAGAGGTTTTCAAATCTTAAAGGAGAACATTTAGTGAAGAACAGACTACTTAAGGGTCTTGCTCTTGCTGTATCAATGTCATTTGCCGCTGGCGTGACAATTGTTCCTGCACAAGCTGCAAGTGAAATTCTTATTTGGGCCGATGAAACACGCGGACCTAACTTAACAAAGGTGTTTGCAAAGAAGGGTGACTGGGTTCCAGGAAGCACAATCAAGGTCGTATCATTTTCAAGTTACGATGCATTGAAAGATGCACTTGATAAGGCATCTGGCACAACCGGTCCAGATATTTTCGTTGCAGGTAACGACTGGGTTCCAGCCCTAGCTAAGAGCGGAAAGCTTGCTCCTGTAGTTTTGACTGCAGCGCAGAAGGCACAGTTCACTCCAAGCCAATTCTTTGATCTTTCATTTGGTGGAAAACTTTACGGAGTTCCTGTAGATGTAAACAACGTTGGAATGGTTTACAACACAAAGCTAGTAAAGTCAGCACCAAAGACATACGGTGACATGGTTAAGTTCTACCTCGCTAACAAGTCAAAGTTGGGCCTTAAGGCTGGACTTTGTGTTGCTGGTGGTGGAATGTCATGGGGCGCTCTTTCAGGATTCTCAGCACTTGGTGCAGAGCCATACATCATGAATGCTGATGGAACTGTTAACTACAACAAGAGCTTTGATCCAGCAGTATTTGCTAAGAATGTAAGCACATTACTTCTTGACAAGAAGGGTAAGAGCAATGGCTTCTGGCCAGCAACTGATACTGGTTGCCAGGATAATTATCTAGCTGGCAAGGTTCCATTCGCCATTATTGGTAACTGGCACTGGCGCACATTTGCAGAAGCTGGCTTTGATATGAACATTCAGCCTGTTCCAGGTGTAAAGGCCGGCACATACGGCAAGATGTTCGGATCTGTTAGCGGTGCATTCCTTACTTCATATGCAGAAGCTCACGGAGTAGCTGTACCTGCTAAGTCACTTCTAACTAGCTTCTTCGCATCAACTAAGGGCCAAGTTGCTTATCAGGCAGAAGAAGGCCGTCCACCTGCCGAGAAGGGCGCTCAAAAGAGCCAGCTCGTACTTGGTGGACAGAAGGCTATGGGAGCGGCTGCAGGCCTCTCCTCAATTCCACAGATTGGTGCTTTCTTGAACACCAACGCTGGCGGAGCTAACTATTGGGATTCAGCTCCAGCTTATTGGACTGCAGTCTTGGTAGACGGAAAGAATCCACTTGTAGAAGCTAAGAAGCTCGCTGCAATTTGGAAGGCTAACGTCGCAGCAGGAAAGGCTGATCTCTAAGAGATTTCTCTTGGGTAATGAAAGTTAGAAGTTAAAACTTTCACAGTCTAAAAGTTCAATAGCGTGGGCGGGATCAAATCCCGCCCACGCTACTACTTTCACATTCTGCAGAATAAAGCAATAAGGAAGCGGCAAAAAAGTGAGCGGTATCTTTCGAGGTAAGTTTGCAGTAATCCTCAAGATTGTAATTCTTGCAGGCATAACTGCCATCTTGAGCTTATTGGCTCAGAGTGCATTTGCTTCCGGTGAAATCGCAATTGGTGCGTTCCTAGTTATTGCAGTTGTGGCACTTAATTTTACATATTTCACAAAGATTTCAATCCCACTCAAATTCTTTGTACCAGGAATTCTATTCTTTATCGCCTTTGTGATCGCCCCTATTGTTTTCACTGTAATTATGTCTACCTATAATTATCAAACCGGAAACTATATTTCCAAGGATGCTGCAATTGAACAGGTCTTGATTCGTGGCGTTGAACCAGATGCTAATCAAACTACCTTTGATCTTGTTTCAGGAAAAGCTGCAAACGGAAGTGAAGCCATCTTGGTTTCAGATATTGCTAATCAAAAATTCTTTATCTCCACCAAAGACGAGCTGACTGCACTAGATGCAGGTCAACTAACAATCAATGAATATGGCGTTGCAACAGTAGCGCCAGGCTTTACTGAGCTTTCAGCAGATGAATTGGCAAAAAGTGATGCCTACACCAAGATTAGATACAAGTACTTAGATGGCTATTACATAGTCATCGAAGGGCAAGGAGTCGGCGCTGTGTTTAGGCAATCCTTGGCCTACGATGCAAAATCAGACACGATGAAGAATCTTCAAACGGGAGAAACCTATGTTGATAACAAAAGGGGTAACTACGTCCTTGAAGGATCACCCGAGACAATTTTGACACCAGGATGGCGAGCTCCCGTTTGGTTTGAAAACTACGCAAAGTTAGTAACCGATGAGCGAGTGCGAACCCCACTCATTAAAGTCTTTATTTGGACTGTTGTTTTCGCCTCATTAACAGTTTTAAGCACCTTCGCCTTCGGTCTATTGCTGGCACTAGCGCTTAATCGAAAAATGCGAGGGCGTCGTGTTTATCGCTCAATTCTGATTTTGCCATATGCAATGCCAAGCATCATGAGTATTTTGATTTGGGCTGGAATGTTTGATTCACAATTTGGCGCAATTAATAATCTTTTGAATACCGATATTGCGTGGTTTTCTAGTGCTACCTTCGCGCGTGCTGCAGTACTGCTTGTAAACCTATGGTTAGGTTTTCCTTATTTCTATTTGATCTGTTCTGGATCATTGCAAGCGATTCCATCCGAACTCTTAGAAGCTGCGGCAATTGATGGCGCAAATCCTCGGCAAGTTTTTAGGCGCATCACTTTGCCACTTCTATTGCAGATTTTGTCACCACTGCTGATTGCATCATTTGCATTCAACTTTAATAATTTCAATCTAATTTATCTCTTAACGGGCGGTGGTCCAAGAAATACGTTGGATGGTGAAGTAGCAGGTGCTACGGATATTTTGATCAGCTATACATACCAAATTGCATTTGGTCGAAACATCCTGGACTTCGGACTTGCCAGCGCAATTTCAGTCCTTATTTTCTTCCTTGTGGCCTCGATTTCCTTCTATGGTTTACGTAAATCAAAAGTTATGGAGACCTTCGGATGAGCAAGTGGCTGAGAGAAAATTTGTGGCGTCACACATTTGCAACAATTATGTGTATTTTTGCCTTGTTTCCCCTTTATTTAGTAGTTCTCTCATCGTTTAAATCTGGAGGAAGCCTTCAGTTAACGTCTTTCGTGCCGCGTGAGATTTCTTTAGAAAACTACAAGATGCTTTTTTCATCGCCTAAGATTCCATTTTTATCTTGGGTGAAGAATTCCTTGATTATCTCTTCAGCCGTTGCACTTAGCTCAGTTGTAATCGGTGCAGCATCAGCCTTTGCATTTAGTCGCCTGAAGTTCAAAGGCAAGAAATTTGGTATCCAATTACTACTTCTAGTTCAGATGTTTCCAGCAATCCTGGCTCTTTCAGCGGTGTATGTAATCATGGAACGTGTTTATTCCTTCGCTCCAAGCATTGGGCTAGGTAGCCAAGCAGGCCTAATTCTTGTTTATTTGGGCGGGTCAATGGGAGTAAACATCTGGCTGCTAAAAGGTTTTGTGGATTCAATACCTGCTGAACTTGATGAAGCAGCCAAGATCGATGGTGCAAGCCCAGTGCAAACCTATTGGTTGATCTTTATTCCTTTGGCAACACCAGTTCTTGCTGTTGTTTGCTTGCTTAGTTTCATTGGTACTTTCAATGAGTTTATTGTTGCGCGCTTATTCTTAGTTGAGATGAGTGGTCGTACAGTTGCTGTTGGTTTACAACAATTTATCGGTGGGCAATATGCAACTAACTGGGGTGCTTTTGCAGCTGGATCAATCCTTGCCTCTATTCCAATTGTTATTATCTTCCTATCACTCCAACGTTACATCGTGAACGGGCTTACTGCCGGATCTGTAAAGGGATAAGCATGAGGCGCAAGAGCGCTGTTGCTCTAGCAGTGTGTGTATTTTTATCTCTCTCTACTTTTTCTTTTGCCGCCTCACCAGCAAACGTAGAAGTGGGCCTATCTAAAGACATCATCTATTTTGTTATGCCAGATCGATATAAGGATGGCGATACAAAAAATAACAACATTGGTGGATTCAATCAATCACTAACAGCGTTTTATCATGGTGGAGACCTAAAGGGGTTAACTGGGACATGTGAACCGGGAGACGATGGTCTTGCTCGTATCAAATCATTGGGATTTACTGCAGTTTGGCTAACACCACTTGTCACACAGCAAGAAGCGATCGGTAGTGGTGCTGGTTATCACGGGTATTGGGGTGTGGATTTTCTCAATGTAGATCCACACTTGGGTACCAATGCTGATATGACCGCATTCTCTCAATGTGCTAAAAAATTGGGGTTAAAGATCATTCTAGATGTTGTCACCAATCACACTGGTGACGTTATTAAGTATCGTGGTAACGAGGCCTACATACCTGCCAGCTCAAAGAATTTAAAGAAACCTGCATGGCTAAACACATTAAGTAATTATCACAATGTCGGCGATATGGGCAGTTGCTGGGGAGTAGGAAACTGCACAAAACTAGGTGATTTCTATGGCCTAGATGACTTGGCAACTGAAAAGCCGCAAGTCTGGAAAGGCTGGGCCCAGGTCTACTCAAAGTGGCAGAGTGACTATGACATCTCCGGTTTCAGAGTCGATACTGCCCGCCATGTTGACGATAAGTTTTTTAAGAACTGGTCACCGTTGATTAACAAGTCGGCGGCCTCGGCTGGAGTAGAAAACTTCACAATATTTGGTGAAGTTTATGACTACAACCCATTTAACCTCATGGAATATGTACGGCGAAATAAGATTCAAACAGTATTAGATTTTCCTTTTCAAGCAAAAGCCACCGAGTTCGCATCCGGATATTCAAATGCCCCTGCACTATCTATCCTTTTTGAGAAAGATGACTATTACACAAGTGCCACATCTTCTGCCAGTAACTTAGTAACATTTCTTGGTAATCACGATGTGGGAAGAGTTGGTTTTATTCTTGGAAGTAAGAGAATACAGCCACCTGCCCAACTCTTGCCTCGAGCAAATCTTGCCAATGCATTGCTCTATTTTTCACGTGGCATTCCCGTTGTTTACTATGGTGATGAAGTTGGCATGACAGGAACTAACGCAGGTAATGATCAATTTGCACGGCAAGACATGTTTGCCACCCAAGTTGAGATATGGAAAAATGAAATAAGAATTGGTGGATCCCCCATCGGTGACGGAGATGCATTTCAAGCAACAAACACGAGCCCTATAGCCAGATATTTAAAACAGATTTCCGAGCTACGCCGCACCAATCCGGGTCTGGCTAACGGAGTTATGCAAATTCGCCACTCCCTAAATTCTTTGTTTGTGATTTCAAAGAAAGATCCATTAGAAAATCGTGAGTACATAGTTGCATTTAACAACTCAGATTCGGATGAAAGTGTGGATATTACATCAGCAACATCTGAGGGTGGTTGGCAAATTCTGCTTGGTGATTCCGATATAACAGCAGATTCAAACAAACTCTCTTTTACCGTGCCAGCACTGTCAACTGTGATTTTTCAGGCGAGAAATACGATTGACGTGGTTGCCGTCAAGATTGGCAAATTGAAATCGGTTTTTGATGATATGACAGGCTTTTATCAAGTCAAAGCAGATCTGAATAGCGCTGATCTTTTGAAGGTTGAGTTTTTTACTCGAACTCTTGGATCAACTAAATGGACATCTAATGGCGTAGATACTGGTGCCCCCTACAGTATTTTCCTAGACCCACTAGATTTTCCTAAGAAAAAGATTGAGATAAAGGCCGTAGCAACGAATTCGAAAGGAAAGACTTTTGTACTCCCACTCACAAAACTCACCTTCCCCGCACCATGACGGTAGCGATCTATACGTAAGTAATGCTGCACCAAAGATTGGCGAGAGCATAGTTTTACGTGTTCGCATTCCTAACGATTACACCTTTGCTAAAGCTTTAGTACGCCTCTACCACGATGGTGAGCCACGCACATTTGAGCTGAAGAAAAAGAAGAGCAATGATTATGAGTCGTGGTGGGAAGTATCTGTAGTTGTTCTAAACAAGTCACTCTCTTATCGCTTTGCATTTATTGATCGAGGAAAATACAACTGGCTTAACGCCGCTGGCCTATTTAATTATGATGTTCACTCAAATAATGACTTTCAGATAGTTGCTATCCCTGCATATCCAGCCTGGATTAAATCTTCAGTTTTCTATCAGATATTTCCAGATCGCTTTGCTAAATCAGGAGATAAACAAAAATTTCCAGCGTGGGCACACCCAAGAGATTGGAATGAGCTTCCAAGAGGACGAAGTAAGTTCACCGGAACTGAACTCTATGGTGGGGATTTAAAGGGTGTACAACAGCATTTGGATTACATTACTGAGCTTGGTGTTAATGGAATCTACTTCACTCCATTTTTTGAGGCACGCTCTAACCATCGCTATGACGCCAGCAGCTTTGAGGATGTAGACCCAGTCCTGGGTGGCAATAAAGCCATGTTCAGCCTTATATCTGCAGCTGAGAAGAGAAAGATCCGCCTGCTTGGTGATCTAACGTCCAATCACTGTGGGGCAGGCCATCCCTGGTTAGCAAAAGCAATCAAAGATAAGAAATCTAAAGAGCGTGGTTATTTCTATTGGGATAAATCAGTTAAGCATGGATATGTGGGTTGGTGGGATTTAGCATCTTTACCAAAGCTCAACTTTAACTCAGCTTCACTTCGCAAAGTGATGTATGAAGGTAAGAATTCAATTGTAAAGAAGTGGTTGTCTCCAAAGTACGGAATGTCTGGCTGGCGCATTGATGTTGGAAACATGACAGGGCGCTTAGGTGAAGATGATTTGCATGATGAAGTAATGCGTGGGATCCGCACCGCAATGGATGAAGTTAAACCTGATGCATGGTTGGTCGCTGAAAATGGTGACTTCATTGCCAGTGATCTCGATGGCTTCGGTTGGCATGGTGCGATGAATTACCAAGGATTCATGCGCCCGCTATGGAATTGGATTAATCAGAACTCATCAATTGGTGGGGGATTTCAAGGACTTCCATTTGAAATGCCAAAGATTAGCGGCAAATCTCTAGTTTCCAGCATGGTGCAATTTAGTTCTTCTATTCCTTGGCGCTCATTAGTTGCCAGCATGGTGCTACTTGATTCACATGACACAGCACGCATGCGCACAGTTGTTAGTGGAGATCGAAAAGCACATCTTTCTGCAATGGCCGCGATGCTTACCTATCCAGGCGTTCCGTCAATCTTTGCCGGGGATGAAATTGGTTTAGAAGGTTCTTGGGGTGAAGATTCACGCAGAACTATTAATTGGGAAGATCGTTCAGGTTGGGATCATGATTTCTTGGCAGAGGCTAAGAAGTTAATTGAACTGCGTCGCACGCAACATGGCCTCATAGAAGGCGGTTTACGCTGGGTTGCAGTTGAAGATGACTTCATTTGCTATCTGCGTGAGTCAAATAAGCAATCTGTTCTGGTTTTTATCTCTAGAAAATCGGTTCGCACCGAAATCGACTTGGCAGCTTATGGCCTTAAAGTGATGAAAACTCTCTATGGTCCAAATGCAACTGGAAACTCAATCACAATTGATTCTGATGGAGCAACACAAGGTATTTGGGAAGTTAAGAACTAAGCCAAAATCGCATGGGCTGATCTAAATACTTTGCCCAGGATCTCTCATTGTGGCCACTACGTACATAAACTTTACTAACGAAGTTATGAGGCAGATACCCGCGCTCGGCCATTAACTTATCTGCCAAGTGTTGGAATGGCGCATAGGCGCTATCTAAACCCTTAGTGCCATGACTCATCCAGATTTTGTGAGTTGATGGACTGGGAAGCTCTTTAATTGTTCGCTCAACTAATTCATTGCCACCAAATGGCCAGTGTGTGGACAGAGCTAGAGCTGTTGTGAATTTATCTGGCAACTGCGCAACTGCATAGAGGGTCGCGAGACCTCCCATGGATGAACCGATCATTGCAGTTTGCAAAGCAGGAATTCCTGGAGCAATTGCAGAGATGTATTTTTCAAATATCTCTCGCAGATAAGTATCACCATGTAATAGCTGTGGATTGAAATCCTTAATCAAACTCTCAGGTACTTGGATTCCATCTTTGAAGTACTTTTCAGGTACCAAATCTTTGCCTCGGCCCCATGGATTCTCTTTTGTGCTGCTATGCCACACACCAATGATTGCGGGCGGGACTATTCCTAATTCTTTGCTAACACGATTGGCAGATTGAGCCATTTTCCAGGTTTGCCCGCGGTGGGTGGATGTGCGCCCGTCAAATACATTCTGGCCATCATGTGCGATGAGTAAGTGAGTAGCAGGCTCTCTAGGTAGCCAGTAGTCCACAATCCGGCCATCGAAATCGACTCGCTTAACATCGCCAGCAACGCCGCGGATTTGGAAGCGCTTAATCTCTTTCATACTGGTTAAATCTACCCATGTCCGCGCCTAAAAGAAGCATCATGTGGTTTCGTCGAGATCTTCGAATCAATGACCACCCTGCCTTATTGGCCGCAGTTGAAACCTCAGATGAAGTAATCCCACTCTTTATTCTTGATAAGGCGCAGATTAAAGAGGCTGGCGCAAAGCTTTTGGCTTACATGGGTCAATCATTAAAAAGTCTGGATGAGTCACTTGGTAATAACCTGCACATTATTGAGGGCGATCAGGTGGAAGTACTCACTGCGCTGATTAAAAAATATGATGTTCAAGAGGTTCACATCTCTGCAGAGTATGAGCGGTATGGCGCAGAGCGCGATGCAAGAGTAGAAGCTGCGGGAATTAAGTTGGTTCGTACGGGCAGTCCATATGCCGTTACACCTGGGCGAGTTGTTAAACCTAGTGATGGCACTCCATACAAGGTCTACACACCTTTTTATAGAGCATGGCGAACTCATGGTTGGCGCGCGCCAGCTAAAACACCTAAGAGTATGAAATTTGTGCAACCAACTTCTGAATACCGTAATTTTCCTGATTTTCCACTTCCAAAAGGTGTTGAGATTATAAAAGCGGGAGAAGCAGCAGCGTTATCTCGATTCAAGGAATTCACCAAAAAAGGCCTTGATACATATGATGAAAATAGAAATTTCGCAGCCATAGATGGAACTTCAAAGATGAGTTCATATCTAAAGTTTGGTGAGATTCATCCGCGCACACTTCTTGAAAACTTGGGAGAAAGCAAAGCCCACGATACGTTCCGCAAAGAGATTGCTTGGCGTGAGTTTTATGCTGATGTTCTCTTTAACAATCCAATGACTGATCGTGAGTATTACGCGCCTCGCTTTGCTGACATGCGATATGACAAGCCTGGCGCTCAATTTAAAGCCTGGTGTGAAGGTAAGACAGGTTATCCATTTGTTGATGCAGCTATGCGCCAACTTATCCAAGAAGGCTGGATGCACAATCGCACTCGAATGGTTGTTGCATCTTTCTTAGTTAAAGATCTTCATCTTGAGTGGCAGCTGGGAGAGAGATTCTTTGCTGAACACTTAGTTGATTATGATGTTGCCTCTAATGCTCATGGTTGGCAGTGGACTGCAGGCACTGGCACAGATGCATCTCCGTATTACCGGGTGTTTAATCCAATAGAACAGGGCAAACGCTTTGATGAAAATGGAGATTACATTCGTAAGTATGTGCCAGAGCTTGCGCATTTATCTGCGGCCGAAATACACGAACCATGGCTCTATTTAGATGGATACAGTAAGGGCTATCCAGAGCGATTAGTTGATCATGCTATAGAGCGTTTGGAATCTTTGGAACGCCTAAAAGAGATTAAAGCCGACAAACCCCTAGACCCTCGCGCTTAGCTCGATACATCGCATCATCTGCTCTTCGCAACAAGTCAGGTGAACCAGTATTTTCTGCTACTCCAATGCTGACATCTATGTTGATCTGTTGGCTATCAATGTCAAAGGGATAACTCAAGGTGGCCCGCAGCGCTAGCGCAACATCCATGGAGTGCTCATAAGCACCCTCAATTAATACACCAAATTCATCTCCACCTAGGCGAGCTAGTAGTGCCCCCGAAGGTAGCGCACGGGCAAAGCGTAGTGAGACTTGTTGAAGTACTTTGTCGCCAGTTGCATGGCCGTGTAAATCATTGACGGGTTTGAATCCATCTAGATCTAGCAATAAAAGTGAACCGTCTTTGCCAACAAAGTCTTCTATTTCGCTTATGAGCCGGCGGCGGTTAGGCAATCCTGTTAACTCATCAGTGCGCGCCAGTATTCGCTCATGTCCGATGTTTCTTGCTTGTTTGAGTGCAATTGTCATACGGATAAATGCCAGCATCAAAGTACTAACGGCTGGGAACAAGATAAAGGTTGGAAAGTATCCAGGTTTAATCGCTACCAAAGCCAAAAGAGTGGCACTTAAGAAAACTGAGAGAGCAATAAAAATGGGGTTTACTGATGTAGTAGATTCTTCATCTTTACCTGGATGCCAAGTACTTTCTGCAAGAAGTAAGAGTCCAAGTAACCAGCCATCATCCACGATTGAGCCAAAGGAATAGTTTCCATTGAGATGTTGCCATAGAAAGAGGAAATCAGTGCAAGTGAATGCAAGAACGCCAGCAAAAACCACAAGACTTCGCTTCGACCAGCCATGAGATGCGATAGTGGCAATAGTTATAGATATTAAAATCAAATCACATACTGGAAACGTTAATGCAAAGAGGGCATCACTTAGCTTGCCACCAAAGTGGGGCAATACCGGCTTGAGTGCAAATGTTGTTCCTAAAACTCCAAGACCAAGTCCAACGATAGATGCATCAAAGATTTCGAGGACTGTTGATTTTCTACTCGAATTTATGAGGCGGGGCAGTGCAATAACAGCGCAGGGGTAGAAAAGCAGATAGGAAGTATTTGAAATCAGTGAATTTACTTCAGGTAATGAATAGTAGGAGGCGGTACTGGCCAGAACTGAGCCGAAAAGCCAGAGAGAGATTGCGGTGATGAGTAAAGGTTTAGAAAGAGGATCCGATATCCGTGGTGCCATGGCAACAACAATGATTGCAAGGCAAGGTATGGAGTTGTAAAGATAAAGCTCAGTGAGTTGTGAACTGCTCAAAGGTGAGAAGTGGGAGAGGAAATGCACGAGCAGGAGCAACGGAGCAACTATGCGAAGAGTCCGTACAGTCATCTGCTTAATCTAGGTGAGGCAAAAACTGAAATTGAATAGGGAAAGCCCCGTTATTTCTAACGGGGCTTTTACCTACAAGGTTGTGGCTTTAGAAGCCCTTTGTGCAGATGAGCTGTGCATTTGCCTTTGTATTAGCAACATCAGCTTTTAGCTGTGCTGGCTGATTTGTAGCAGCTAACTTAGCTGATTCAAGCTTGCGAATGTTTAAAGTAATTTTGTTGAGCTGGGAAGTGTATAGACGAACCGCTGATGTCCAGGCTGATACTGCAGATGTGTACGCCTTCTTATCTGCATCAGAGACTGCAGCAGCTAGTTTTGCTTTAGCGGCAGTCAGACGCAAATTAGTGTCATCAAGCTTCTTCTGTGTTTCAGCCTTATTTGCTGTCTCAGTTGTAATTCCAAGATCAATCACTGGAATCTGAGCAGTGAGATTTGTTGTAAGGACAACTGAATCTTTCTGTGCCTTCAAATAAGCTCCAGCGGAATTTAAGCAATCAATTGAAAGCCAAGTCAGTTTTGTACTAGTAGACAATGGGTTCTTTGCACACTTGTACTTGCTGCCACTTACTGTTGTAGTTTGATTGAGCTTCTTGCAGGCAACGCCATTTGAAATCTTGGCTGCGGCAGTAGCAGGGGTAGCAATCATGACGCCACCGGCGACGACGAGTGCGAGTGTGAGAGAAGCGAGTTTACGCATCAGAAAAACCTCCATTGGATATGTGACCATCTTAGCCAACCGAAAGTTAAAAGCTCCTGATAACTCGGCCGCGAAGCCAATGAATTCACTGTGAAATTAGTCAGGGATTACTTTTGGCGCTGTTTAGTGCGAACATTCATGCCAATCTTTCGCACCAAAGCACGAGGGGTGGTGTGCACCACAAAGGTTAGGAGTTGGTATTGCCAACCCGGAACGCTCACTGCTTTGCCTGCGATCGCATCTTTCCAAGCGGTGGCAACAACCTTGTCAGAGTTGAGCCACATGAAGGCGGGTAGACCTTTCATCGACATGCGCCCGCGCTGGTGAAACTCTGTTCTAGTAAAGCCAGGGCAGAGTGCGCTAACTTTTACATTCGTTGCTGCAAGCTCAGTGTGAAGTGATTCAGAGAGAACTGTCAGGTAAGACTTTGAAGCACTATATGTTCCACCTGCAATCCATCCGGCAACTGATGAGACGTTGATAATGACTCCCTTATCGCGCTCTTTCATTCCAGGAAGTGCAACATGCATTAACCGCATAGGTGTGCGCACAAGAACATCAAGCATTTGCTGCTCAGCATCTAATTTACTCATCGTAAAAGCTTTATTGAGTCCAAAGCCGGCATTATTGATGAGGACGTTAATTTGATTATTTGCAATGAAATCTTCAATTGATTTACAGCCTGCATCAGTTGCTAGATCTGCCTGAATCACTTTTGTTGCTATTCCAAAGGTTGATTCAAGGCTCTTTGCTCGCTCTTGAAGTCTTGGTAAATCGCGGGCAACCAAAACTATGTTGTAATCATTTTTTGCAAGTAATCGTGTGAAGCTCTCACCGATACCAACGGTTGCACCAGTTACTAAAGCCCACGATTGCATGTAAATCTCCTAGTTAACTCGTAGTTCGCCCAGTGCCCCTGCTGGAACAAATGGTGCGCGCGGTGCAACTGCATTTAATCTTTTGTATGGCTGATCTTGTGCAGGTCTTGAATCTACATCACCCTTATTAGGCCAAAACGATAAAGCACGTTCTGCCTGGGCAGTAATTGTTAGCGATGGATTCACACCCAGATTTGCAGTAATCGTTGAACCATCAACAATGTGAAGTGTTGGGTAGTTCCAAACACGATGATACGGATCAATTACTCCTTCGCTCTGATCACTGCCAATGACGCAACCACCAACAAAGTGGGCGGTAAAAGGGGCATCAATGAGATCGCCAACGTGTCCGCCTGCTATTCCGCCATGTTTTTGCGCAATGTGCCTAACGGCCTCATTAGCTGCTGGAATATATGTGGCGTTGGGATGCTCAGGATCATTAGTTGATGTTAAATGCCAACCAAATATTGATTTCTTTCCTCGAACAGAGACCGATGAGTCAACATTTTGCATCGTTAGTGCGATAACTGTTCGCTCACTCCAACGTCGTACATTCAAAATCTTAAAGAGAAGGTTCGGATTAGCTACAAACTGCTTCCACCACTGCTTTCGTCGATCTTGTGATGAATGACCATCGGTCATGATGGTTTGCAGTAATCCCATTAGATTAGAACCTTTGCCATAGCGAACCGGTTCAATGTGGGTATTTTCATCAGGGAAGAAGGAAGAAGTAATGGCACTTCCATCACTGTAATTAATATCAGTATTTTGCATCAGCGCACCTGTAAGGGCTTCGCTATTAGTTCTAGATAAATCACCTAAACGATCAGAGATCGCTGGCAGTACCTGGTCATCTTTCATCTTATGGAGCAGTTTTTGTGTATTGAATGTTCCAGCGGCGACAATTACATCTTTAGCGAAAAATACTGTGCCCTTTTCGCCTAACCAGTCATCTGTTTTCCGGGTTGAAATCTTCCACTTCCCGTTAGCCAACTTCTCAATCTTTGTTGCTGTCGTCATTGGAAAAACTTGCGCTCCAGCTTTTTCTGCCAGACCCAAGTAGTTCTTAGGTAATGTGTTTTTTGCGTTGAATCTGCATCCACTCATGCAAGCGCCGCATTGCATGCATCCGTTGCGATCAGGACCAACGCCACCAAAGAATGGATCTTTACTTGCAACACCTTTGCCATCACCAAAATAGATTCCAAGTGGAGCCATCTTGAATGTGTGACCCACACCCATAGCTTCAGCAGCTTCTTTCATGGCTTTATCACTATTAGAAAAATAAGGGTTCTCTGTAACACCTAACATGCGTCGAGCTTGGTCATACCAAGGCTCTAACTCTTCTTTCCAGTTAGTAATTGATGCCCATTGTTTATCAGTGAAGTATTGATCACCTGGCTGATACAAAGTATTGGCATAAACCAAAGACCCGCCACCAACACCTGCGCCAGCTAAAACCAATACATCAGGTAATACGTGGATGCGCTGAATTCCGTAGAGCCCAACCTTTGGAGCAAAAAGGAATTTACTGATTCGCCATGATGTCTTTGGGAAATCTTTATCTCGAAAACGCTTTCCTGCCTCAAGCACAGCAACGCTATAACCTTTTTCTTTAAGGCGAAGTGCAGATACGGATCCACCAAAGCCGGATCCAATTACAACAACATCAAATGTTTTCTTCACGGATTTTCCATGTAGTTCCATAGGACTCAAGTGAATCTAAAAATGGCTTGGCATCAAACCATTCAGGGCCTGCAACTCCTTCAGGTTTCCAGATGCCTTTGTGGATTAACTCCATTGCAATCACTGGATTTACCGCTGTTTGCCACACAACTGCTTGATCTCCGTATTCAGCCATAGACCACTCGTTATCAATGACGTTATACATATAACAAGCGTAAGGCTTTCCCTCTTTGTTTAGGCCCTTTACTAATGCACCTGCACAAGTTTTGCCCTTCATGCGAGAACCTAACGTTGCAGGATCTGGCAACGAAGCAGCGAGTAGATCGCGAGGAGAGACTGAGATTCCCTGGACATCAACGTTTTCTTTGCGATCCATACCGAGCATGTGAATGGTTTTTAAGGTTGTAATGAATTGGGCACCAAGGCCGTATTTAAAGTTGACTTTCTTGGCATCAACTTTTTGGGGGATTAAGACAACTTCTTCGTGTTCAACGTTTACGCACTCGACAGGACCAATTCCCTCAGGGAAATCAAAAGTTTCTATTTCACTAAATGGCTCTGTTGTAAACCATCCGCGTCCATCTTCCCAAACCAACGGGGGATTCAAGCATTCTTCGATTGTT
>Ga0315909_10002969_pt1 | contig 21159 bp, 31 predicted proteins | sample LakEriMetagenome_11_FD_203527 | JGI IMG/M metagenome (GOLD analysis project Ga0315909, IMG submission 203527) | Freshwater fungal communities from buoy surface, Lake Erie, Ohio, United States - Buoy 2 MA125 | ecosystem: Environmental > Aquatic > Freshwater > Lake | place: USA: Lake Erie, Ohio... | reverse complement strand
GACGTTCGCCGCATCACCGCCGCCTATGTGCCGACCATGGGCTGGCAGCGGACCGACCGCTTCCGGGCTGAGGGCGGGTAGTGGCCGCGCCGACGATCACCAGCATCCTACCAGCCATCGGGTACATCCCCGGCGGCCGGCAGATTTCCATTGTCGGCACCGGGCTAGACACCGTAACCGCCGTTACGTTTGGCGGCACCGCCGGCGCCATCGTCAGCCAGGCCGCCGCTCTCCTGGTCTGCACAAACCCGACCAAGACCGCTGCCGGCGCAGTCGACGTTGTGGTCACGAGCCCTGACGGATCGGCAACGTCGGTCGGCGGGTTCACCTACCTGGATGACTGGATCGGCGGCAGCCTGGAAGCCGTCGAGCGCTTGCTGTGCAATTGCGCCACGTTCCGGACCCTCATGGGCGCCGCGTCCGTCGCAGCCGCCCGGGACAAGTGCGTCTGGCAGATCACGCGCAAGCAGACCGCAGCCCCATTCGCGTACCTGCTGATCATGGAGGGCGGGTCATTCAGCGAGCGCGGCAACCGCGAGTTTCAGCACACCGACAGCGTGGCTGTGCGCCTGGTCTGGTCACCGACCAAGGTTGCCGGCGAGTCGCAGAAGGACTACGCGATCCGCCAGTGCAATTCTTTTGGCAAGATCGTCCGCGAGATCAAGGACATCATTGGGACCGGCACCTACCTGATCCGCGCTGACGTGTCCTACGAGCCACCCGAACCGATGGCCGACGACAACGCCGACTATAACGGCGATTGGGACGCTGTTCTTACCTTCTCCTGGAGCATCTGACATGGCCTCATCCGCTTACAACATGGCGCCCGTCGTGGTCAACACCGCCGCGAAGGGCGGCGTGATCCGCATTAATGACGACCCGGCCCGCGAGGTGATCGCCCCGCTCCACGGCGGAGGCTCGACCCGGACCCTGGCGGCCATCGCCACCGGGACGCCGACCGTCAGCATTGACACGCTCAACGCCTACGAGTGGATGGCGCTCCTGGCCGCGTCTGGCCCGCTGCCCTACCTGACGCTCACCGACCTCAAATGGATCGCCCGAGCGGCGGCGAACAACGCCCCAGGCAACGCGGCCGGGTCGATCCACGAGCAGGGCGCGGCCACAGCTGGCATCCTGGCCTTCACCGGTCTGAGCGTGGCACCTCGCCAGGCCGCCACCATGTCGCTGATTGCCTACCTCACCGCCGCGAACAGCACGACTGACCCGGTGACCTACACCCAGGTTGCGGCACCGGCCGACCCCGGCGTTGTAGCGGCCATGACCATCGACTCATTGACGATCGACAGCACTGCCATTGAGGACGTGCTGGGCGTGGACATCTCCTGCGCCATCGACTGGACGATCCGCCGCGGCGTGGGCTGGGCGCCAACCCTCGTCCATCCAAAGCATGTCGACTGGACCATGACCGTCAGGCATGAAAACAAGTCAATACCACGACTCAAGGCCGACAAGGCATCCAACGCCGTGCTCGTCTTGAAAAACCTTGCCACGGGCAGCCCAACGCTCGGCAGCAGCGTACAGACGTGGACCGTCACCGGCATGGTCTACCAGGGGCCGAACTCCGTTGCCACCGAGAGCCCAAACGAGGTGACGACCATCATCCGCGGGCGCTACAACGGCAGCACCCAGCCGGCGACCTGGGCGAACACCTGATGCACCCGAGCTACTACTGCCCGGAAGGCATCGACCGTCCGGCGCACATCAAGCAGCGGCACGGCGTCCCGCGCCAGGCCGGCCCAGACGGCAAGACGGGCACGGTCTACGGCCGGCCCTACGACGCGGCCGACACATGGACGCAGACCGAAGCCGGATGGTGGGTCTGCCTGGACGGCGTCGAACCGCGCGACCTGATGCGCGTGAACGCCATGCCCGGCATCACGGTCGGCGCCTGGGTCGTTCCGCATCTGATGCGCCTGGACCTGACGCCCGTGGTCGGACACTTCGGACCCGGCGGCCTGGTCGTGCCGCGCCACGTCACGCCGATCATCGAACGCCTCCGCGCCGTGTCCTGTACCGGCCGCGTGGAGTTTGAACACGCGCAACTTGCCGCCGACATCCTGGCCCTCAACTACCACGTCTCCCTCCACGAGATCGGCCTGGCCGAGTGGATGCCGCTGCACCAGGTCTGGGAGTTCATTGACGCCGCCACCGGCTGCACCAAGGATCAGCGCACCGAGCTGGAGCGCGTCATTCAGGCGGCCGAGGCTGCCCGTGGCTGAGATCCTGTTGGCCGACGTGCTGGGCGTCCTGGATGCGTTGGCCTTCCAGGTCAACAAAAAGGGGCGCAACGTTCGCATGGTCGGCCGCATCACGGACGAGTCGATCATTGCAAAGGCGCACCGCCAGGCGTGGATGATCTACCGGGACGGGCCGCTGCGCGATCGGTTCCGCGCCGGCAACGGCCAGCGGTTCGGATTCAGCAGGCGGTCGGCGCGTTACGCCGGCAACGATCAGTTCCGCGCGGACAACCGGCTTGGCAAGCCTGGCGCTCGCGTTCCTGGCGGCCAGATCCGCAAGGGCAACCTGCCGGACTACGTCTTTACTGGAAGATTCCGTGACCAGCTCGCCAAGCGCGGGACCAAGCGGGTCAGCACCACGAGCGAGACGCGCACCCGCTTCTCCATCTTCGGCGGTGCGCTCAATTTACTCGGAAGCCAGCGCGGCAACATCTCCGAAGTGATCAGTCAGACGCGCGCCATGCGTACCCGGCCGGCGCACACCCGCCGCGACGGCCGCACCGGCCGCACGGTGTCGGTGCGCAGCTACCAGCAGATGGCCGTCAAGACTGAGCGCAAAGTAACCAAGTCCCCGCGCACCTACGCCGACGAGTGGGCGTACCGGCCCGGAGAAACCGCCAGCGTCCAGACGGACGCGGACCGCCTGATTCTGGAGGGGTTCAAGACGGCTATATATAAAAACGGCCAGCTTCGGCCGTCCATCCGCGCACGCATGAGGGGCTAGAATGTCGCAATTTGAGCAGGACATCCGGACCAGCCTCAACACCATCCAGACGCAACTGGCGGCGGTGCAGGCGAAGGCCGATGGAGCAAACGCCAGCATCGCGCGCATGGGCACGACGTCCAAGGTCGCTGCGTCCGGCGTTGGCGACATCGAAAAGAGTATGGGCAAGATCACGACCGCAGCGACCAAAGCTGGCGGCCCCATCGCCGGCATGATCAGCAGCCTCGGCGGGCTCGCCGCCTTCAACCCGCTTGCTCTCGCTGCCGGCGCCGCCATCGGCGGCATCACGGCCGGCGTCTACTCCCTCATCGCCGCACTCCGCGAAGCCAGCGCAGAGCAGGAGAAGCTTAACGCCGTCGTCAAGGCCGCTCCAGGCCAGGCCAAGGAGGCGGGCCGCGCTCTACTGATGGAGTCAGACCCTAATAAGTTAGTTCATGGCGTATCGACAGACCAGATGGAGAAAAACCTAGCGGAGTTCAAGAAATCAGCGCCGGGCGTAACACTTACCGACGATCAGGAATTGCAGGTCAAGCTGGGGCGTGGCGACATGGACCCGGCAGCGTTCCGTCACCAGGTCTCAATGGAAAGGTCTACTCCACAGTTCCAGATGGCGCAGGAAGGCGAGCGGCTGCGAGCTGAGAAAGCGGCCGAGAAGTCAGGCCGAGAGTTCCGTGCTATGCAACTGGCATCTAGCGCGCCTATGTCGGCAGAAGATCGAGCACGGGCAGTTGAGGAAAACAACCCGGAGCTGAAGAAGTCGCTCGACGCGCTCAACGAAACGCTAAAAAAGCAGACGCTTGAGCTGGAAAATATGCCTCGTTCATCAAGAATTATTAATGCTGGTCTTTCTACGACTATTATTGGCGCTGAGTTTTGGAAGAACGCTGTGGGAAAGAATTGGGGAATAGAAGACAAAGAGTCTGCTATGCGCGAAACTCAGGAGAAGATTCAGACAATGCGCAACGGCTACTCACAGGCGTCGTACTAATGGCATCCATAGGCCCTTTCTCCTTTGTCTCGCTCACCGGCCGGCTGCAAAACGCCGGTCCGCGCGGAGTTGTCACCTATCGCGGGCTCAAGCGCACCAAGCCAGTGGCGCGCCCGTCGCAGCACGTCAGCACGGAGCAGCTAGCCACCCTGGCCGACGCATGGACGCGCGCCCGCGTCTATCGCTCCCTGGTAGGCTCCTGGCAGCCGGTCGTTGACGGCGGAGGACTGTCATGCCCTGGCGCTCTGATCTGCGATGTCCGGTGTGTGATCAGCCCCGGAGCAACCGCGAGCGGCGCTGAGCTGGAGACATCGTGGACGATGATCCCGCACGGCGGATACCTGGCAACGGTAGCGGCTACGCTCACCGCCGATCCGACCTGGCGCGTCATCACCAGCCTGGAGCCAGTTCCTCCCGCCGTGGCCAGCGCATCGGCTGAGTTCGGCTACATCGCCATTGATGCCATGTACGGCGACGCTCAATGGCCGCTCCAACTTGGCCAGCTGGAGGCGATGCATCGGGCGGCTGACGACCTCGGCCTGGACGGCATCCCGCAGCCCAGCACGTCGGGCGGCAGCGTGACGATGCACCGCAAAGAGGCATCGGAGATCGGATGCGCGATCACGATGCGGGAGATGCGCAGCTACGTCGGCGCCATCGTCGGCGTCAAGCTGGCCGGCGTGTCTTTCCCGTGCGCCGTGCGGGACGTAGACGTTACATGGGCGCCAACACCTGGACTCCCAGCCGGGTTCACGCATACCCTGACCGCCGTGGCTGATATGGCCATTGAGGACGACAGCACCAGCGGCGATGACCCCGGCGCGTCGGTCGCCGTGGTGCAGGTGTCCAGCCGGTGGGGTTCAGCCTGGCAGACGATCAAGGGCGCACTCTGCACAGAGGCCGACGTGGGCCTATCCGGCGTGAGTGGCGTCACGTCATTTACAGTCGACCACGGCGCCACGGTTCGCGGGCAGCAGGCGCGTGAATCACAGTTCACGGACTACACCGGAAAGTGGGTCCGCATCCAGGTGCGCGAGATGGAAGACGGCACGCCATCGGTGCGCGGAACGGTCCTGCGTCCGGTCTGGTGGGGCAAGTGCATGTCGTACCAGCTCACTGGCGGGCGCGGCATGTCTGCCGCCTCCGTGTTCCATTGCGCCGGACTGGACGTTGCGCTGCAAGAGATCGTCCCTACCAGATGGTATGCTGTCGGGCAGTTCATGGGGCTGCTCAGGGCCGGAAATTACACCACCGATCCAGGCGCAATCCTTCCGCTGAATCTATCTGACGGCGGGAACGCCGTCCCCAATCCCGGCGACGTGCTCCCATTGGGCGCGACTCCGCAGGCCGCCGCCAAGCTGCCGGAACTGCGGCCGGATAGACAGGCCGTTGCCGCGGTCCGTGGCACCGGCACGTGGATGGCGCAGATGATCATTGCCGCGTTGAACCACCAGACGGACGGACCACGGTGGAAGCTCAGCGACTCCACCAACGCACTCGCCTTCCAGATTGACGGTGACCTGGACGGACCCAAGTTTGGCGACCTCCTCGGCCAGGTCGTCAACGTGCGGCACGGTGTCGCCTACGCCTTGGAAGTGGACACCACCGACCCATCCGAGCCAATCCTAGTCAAAATCTACACCACGGTCCAATCAGCGGTCAACCTGCCCAACGGCGACACCATCCCGGCCAACGCGGCGCAGATCGCGCTCGACCTGGCTGCGGTCGGAGCCCCGGCCCTGGATAACCCAGCCAAGCCGGAGAAGCCGCGCAACTCGCTGGAATCCTGGACCGTGACGCGGAGCCGGGCCGGCGAAGTCGATGCCGTCTACATCGAGGGCGGGAATCCCATCGTCGCTGTGACGGTCGGATACAAAGACGGGGACGCCGACGCCACGGACCGCATGATTAAAGGGTGGAGCAGTGCAGACGAAACGGCATGGAATTCCGCCAGCGCCGAGTCGCGCGATGCTGGGCCGCTCCAGCACGTTTGGCGTAAGTTCAAGCTCGGGACCAAGTACGCGGGCGGCAGCTACTTCAACGGCGCGACGAACCAAACCATGCGCGCAGGTAGGCAGGTCGCCGGGGATGTCGGCGGGGCGGATCTCCTAGCCCTGCACGGTGCCAATGGCGAGACAGGCACGCCTGTGCAGTTGGTGACGGCTAACGATCTGGTCGGCCCGAAGCCGGCGCAACTCAAGTTGGCCAGGTTCCTGCCGTGGACGGAAAACTTCAACTGGGCAGCCGCCGCGCAGAAGTTCGGGCTCAAGCGCGACGACCGCGAGCAACCGGCGCGCGTCCGTGTCTTCGGGAAAGGCGCCGCGGCCAACAGCTATGAGGACATGTCTTACACCTGGCAGGTGACTATCGACGAAGACGACGGCGCCGTGATTTTGGGCAACGACTCGCGCGACGCGGTGGCCATCAAGTCGTACCTGGCAGCCGGCAAGTCTTTGCTGTTCACCATCGGTATAGTGTCCCCGATCCCTTGGCGGGTCTCGTGGCGGAGATCCGATGCCGACCGGCCATGCGACTGGCGCCGGAGCCTGATCATCCGCGATCCCAGCCTGACATATTGGGCCGTTGCGGCTGGCACGATAACCAGTGTGAATGACGATTACACCGGCAGATTCGTGCAGGTTGATCCAACCTACGACCTCAGCGGCAGCATCGACGGCGTTCAGTTTGGGTTTGCTAACCTCAACGGCGCCGTGCCGGTCCCGCGACTGGCCGAAATTCTGGCCATGGTCAAGACGCATTATGAAAACCAGACGCCGACCATTGAATGGACCCGGCGCGGCCTGGACTTTTCCGACGCGCTACGACCCGGCGCCATGGTCACCACGGCAGCCCTTCCGCTGGATGACCAGAAGCAGATCAGCCTAACGATGAACGCCAACATCACCGGCCGGCGCTGGCGATTCCTGGCTAGAGAACTCAGCACGGCCTACGCTACCGATCGGCTGATGATGACTGGTCCAGGCGGCATCGGACGCGCGGCCGGGTTCAACCACATCGGCGCCATGCTCGCACGCATGGGAGCGCCGGCAGGAGTGTACTGATGACCCCGCAAGACCGGGATATGATCACCAGCATGCGGCGGGAGCTTGCCGAGCTACGAGAGCAGACGCGGTTGATCCCGGTGCGGTGGGGTAATCCACTTACCGTTGACGTGATAACATCCTGCTCTGGGTCAGATGTTTTGATAACAGTCGTCAGCACGCAATTCACTGGAGTTGCCCTGCCCGGAACGGTTCCTACGGTACTGCCGCAGGTAGACCCGACATCACTATGGACCTTCCCTGCATTTTTGGGGAAGGGGCTGCTTCGTGGCGCTTACGTCTGGATTGCCACGAAGGTCAACCCAGGCACTGGAAACGTAAGCGACACGCTAGCAGCGATTCCAAACGGTCAGTCTTTTATGACTAGGCGGTCAGTCGTCATGCCTGTAACTGGCGGCGGGACGGCCAGCGTCTACCTGCCCTGGCAATTTTGACATGGCTGGTCCTTTTGTTGTCGATGCATACTCGACCGTTGTCGGCGCGTTGACACAGGTAATAATACGCATCAAGGGCGACGCCGATGTTGCGAAGTTTCGCGGACTAGCCAACCTGCAAGGAATTAGGCATACCCGTTTCCAGCCTAGTGGTGCCCGCGTTGGTCCGACTGTGGCTGATCCTGTATTGTCATCCATTGGGGAATCGCAGTACGAAATTCGCGCAATGGGCGCTGTTCGTGGGCCAGACTACGCTCTTTCGACTCCGAATACGGAAATGAGTCGGAGACGGTACACTGGATACACCGGATCGGCCCCAGATCCTTTGGTGCCGACATTCGATCAGTTGTGGTCGCAGGTGGACGACTACGTCGCCGGCAAATCCTCGTACCCGATACATCCGACAATAGCGGAGGTTAATATCACGGTCGATGACTGGTTTTACGGGCGCGGTTCGGGCGACTGGGCCATCGAGGTCGGCCCGGCCAGTTATCCAGCGGCGATGGCCTCCCCTATATTTGCGACCAGCCCCGTGTTGACGAGCGATAGTTGGGTTCCAATCATGCGCACGTTTACGGCTTCAGATACATTCTTTACCCGTGGCCCCTATGGAAATAGGAGCTTTCTATTCAATGTAACAGTGTTTTTTGGCAAAGAACTGTACTGGATGCACGGGGATGATACATCCGTCGCTTTGTTGCGACGGAGCGGAATCGACGGGTCCGGTGATTATAGATTATTCTGCGCCGGGTACGGACTGCCGCCAGCCGTCGAAATAGCGCACACAAGCAGCGCCGTCCACCTGAACGCGGATACTCCTACCCGCACGCTAAAGCTATATCTGGCGCAGGAAGTCGTGACACTGGCGAGCGGGTCATGGGGATTTGTTTTACAAACGTCGGCTCTACTAGACAGCTATGTAGTTCCGGCAATTTACACGGTGCCGAATGGCGGCAGTACAACGCACTCCATTACGGCATGGGCCGGCGTTAAGTCATGCACCGCGACACTCGGTACGCTCGACCCTCTAGCGGCCGGATACTTCTATATTGTGACATGCACGAACGAAAGCGGTACCGTTATCGAAACGGCCGCGACGGGAAGATTCGAGGATGGGTCTGCTAAAACCTTTATCTGGCACAAGATTCCGCCGTCAATCGCCGCGAAATACTCGCCGGCAACTGGCGACGGCGAGGCGCACGGGTACTTGGTCGGTTTGCGCATCCCGCTAGACACGCACTAGCTTGCCAGCGTGCGCTCGCACGCTACCCTGTCGCCCATGACCGCCGCCGCCGACCTCGCCCGCATGCGCTGGGCCAAGACCCCAACAGCAGACCGCACGGCCGGCGCCCGGAAGGCGGCTCTGGCCCGGTGGGCAAAAGCGCGCGGGAAATCCAAGGGAAAATAGGCTATTGACATTCGTGCGCACGCATTAGAGTAGCGCCATCAGCCGAGGCAAACAGCCCGGCCCAGCCTTGAAAGGGCAAGCCATGACGACCATCAAATACGGCCCGCACGCTGGCCAGATCATCAAGGGCAACTACAAGGTCAGCACCGACCGTAATGGCCGCATGATTGCCCATCGCTGGGCGCGCCTCGCCAACCGTTGGATCCGCTGCGACATCACCGAGGCCCTTGCCTAATCGCACCGCCGCATGGGGCGGCTTTCGGACTGGCCATCTGCGACGGCTACACCCCCGACCTGCCATGGTGGCACGGTCGGGATAAGTGTCACCAGGAGCCGGTCGAAAGCCGGAACAGCCATGCCAGCGAAAATTATATTCGACCACGCCGACGAGATTGCCCTGCGTCTGTCCGATCGCCGCGACGAGCGCAAGGCCTCCGAGGCTGCCCTCCCGGCCGACGAGCAGCGCCAGCGGTTCGTTCCCGGCGCCGACCCGGTCGAGCTTGGCCCGGTGCTGCGGTCCGTCCCGACGCTGGTCGAAGGCGGCCAGGGACGCACCGACGCCGATCTCGCCCGGGCGTCCATGGTCCTGCTCTGGCTGCTGGCGATCGCCGCCGGTCTCGGCCTGGGCATCACCGCCGCTCGCTACGTCGCTGCCGCTGCCGATGCGATCGGCGCCTGGGGCGTGTCGTGAGCGCCTGCATGTGCGGCGGCTGTCCCGCCTGCGGAGTCCCCGACCCGGCGCCGTCTGACGAGTACCTAGAAGACCTGGCCATGCAGCGCCAGGACGCGGACGACGCCGAGCCGGCCGAGTTCCTGGACGGCTGCCTGCCCTGCAATCGCTGAGTTGGTCCGGTTCCGCCGAGCCACCGCAACGGCTCGGCCCACTGACCCCGCCCAGGTCTAACACGGGTAAATGCGCTATGACAACCGAAATCATCATTCCTGAACCACTCAAGGCCAAGGCCCGCGAACTAGCCATGCCCGACTCGATGACCAGCGACCTGCTGACGGCGCTCGCTGAGTGCATCGTGTCCGGTGGCCTGCGCGGCGTGGTTGTGGATTGGGATGCCGCATGATCATCCACGGCCAAATCGACACCGAATACCACGCCGACCCGCACATCGGCAGCACCGACGCCAAGCCATGGCTCGACTCACCGCAGCTTTTCAAGGACAAACTGGACGGCGTGGTCATCCGCAAGGACAGCCACGCCTTCCAGATCGGCCGCGCTGCCCATCTGCTGTTCCTCCAGCCCAACGAGTTCGCCAAGGCCATCAGCACCGGCCCGATCAACGAAAAGACCGGCAAGCCCTACGGCGCCGAGACCGCCGCCTACTCGTCCTGGGCAACGATGAACCCGGGCAAGATCATCCTGGGCCAGCGTGACATTGACGACTTGAACCGCATGCAGGACCGCATGCCGGCGCAGATCAAGGACATCCTCCGGTCCGGCGGTGTCGCTGAGTCCAGTTACTACCTGACCCTGGCCGGAGTCGCGGTGAAATGCCGGCCCGACTGGATTATCGACGGGGCCATCTACGACCTGAAAAGCATCGGCAATATGGCCGACGCTGAAAAGCACATCAGCAAGTTCAAGTATTGGTTTTCGCATGCGTGGTATCGCATGATCGTCAAGGCCGAGACGGGCAAGGCGATGCCGTTCCGGTTCATCTTCGCGGAGAAGTCGCCGCCGTACCGCTGGCGCATCATCGACATCGACGCCGACTGGATCGGTTACGCCGACGCCACCGTGGACCGCGTGCTGGGCGAGATCGCAGAATCACAGCGTACCGGCGATTACTCCGACCGTGGCGAAGTATGCATGACGGTGGAGCAACCGGCGTGGGGCGACGATGCCGAGTTCGAGGATGACGAGGAAGGAGGGATCAGCCTGTGAGCATCAACATCGCAGACATGGGAAATAGCCCATACATCGCCAGCGCTGACTTCCAGATCGGCACCGTGTTGCCGCGCCTGGAGATTGAGCGCATCGACATGCAGGAGGTGCCGACGCCGGGCAAAAAGGAGAAGCAGGCCAAGCCCGCCGTCTGGTTTAAGGGAGCCAAGAAGGGCTATGTCCTGACCAAGAATGTCGCCCGCGCCATCGCCGCCAAGCTCGGCATTACCACCAAAGACATCGGCACGCAGTGGCCCGGAATCCAGATCCAACTGGAGGTTGTGGGCGACGTGCGGCGGCCGGACGGGACGCGCGGAAATGCGTTCCGGCTGCATGACGCATGGCCCAAATCCGCGCCAACCACCACCGAACAGAAAGCCGTCTAATGCCTTACCACGCAAGTTGCACCCTCATGGGGCACGTCACCGCCGACATCGAACTAAAGCCAGGCGATCAGCCCTACGCCAAATTCAGCCTCGCCGTCGATACCCGCGCCAAGATCAACGGTGCCTGGGGCAAGCGAACCACCTTCTGGCGCTGCACCGTCTGGGGCAAGGAAGCCGAGTGGATGGCCCGCGACGCCCACAAGGGTTCGCTGGTTCTGGTTGAGGGGGAACCGTACAGCGAGGACTACGAGAAGGACGGGGCGAAGAAGACGAGCCCGCACCATGTCCGATGCAGCGCGGCGAAGTGCTTGGATCGGAAGGAGCGGGCCGACGTGCCAGCCCCATCACCGACCAGGCCGAGTGCGCCGGCTGCCGCCGCCGATGACGGGGAGCCGCCATTCTGATGCCAGATCCCGACTTCCTAGTGCAACGCGAATCACTCAACGACGAAATCACCGAATTCATCCAACACAAAACCCCCGGCTGCAACCAGGGGCCCACCGAGGCAAAGCCTCAGATCGCCAGCATGACACAGGGAACCATATTCTCAGACGCCCCGCCCGGAACCCCAAGTCGCTGGCCGCTCCACGAGCGCAAGGACGTGATGGTTACGCCGGCATCCGCACGTCGGGCGTACGACGCGTACCAGTTCCGTCGCCAGCGCGAGATTAAGGCGTCTTACGTCGAGAAATACGCAGCCGCGATGAAGGCCGGCACGTTTAAGCCGGGCAGCGTCATCACTATCGCCATGGACCTTAACGGTCATCGGTGGATCGTTGACGGTAACCACACGCTGCTTGCGGTTGAGCGGTTCGGCGCGGCGTTCCCATTGACGGTAGAATATCGACTTGTCGAGGACGAGTCGGATGCCGCCGTTTTGTATTCAACCTTTGAGGCCCGCAAGCGCACCCTCGCCGCACACATGGTTGCTGCCGGCCTGGACGAATCCACAGGCGTCAGCTCTTCCATGCTGGCTCGATTCACGACCGGACTCTATGCGCTGGAATTGGACTTTCCCGCAAAGATGCCGCGACTCTCAGACAGCGCCTCCCGGCAGGCGCTTATCCACCGCTGGGCTGAGTGGTGCAAGCCGTGCGGAAACATCCTGGCTGGGGCGCCATTCAACAAACCCGTCATGTCACGATCTGCCGCTGTGGCCATGTTGTTCCTGACCATCCGATACCAGCCTGAAACGGCTACCAAGTTCTGGAGTGGGATCGTCAACAATAGCGGCCTTTCTCCAGGCATGCCGCAGCACACCGCCTTCAACGAGTTGCACAACAGCGGGGGCAGAGACACGACGATGGCCGAGCAGTTCGCCGCGATGTCACTGGCGTGGAATGCCTACGTAGATGGCCGCAGCGTCGGATTCCTGCGCGTATTCTGCGGTCCGATCAAGGTCACCGTGAAGGGCACACCATGGAATAACCGCCTGACTGGCACCACCAAGACGGAGCGCCGCTCGTGAATCTTAAGCCGCACCCGGCCGCCGACCTATTCCCCATGCTGCCGCAAGCAGACCTGGAAACGATGGCGGCAGACATCAAGGCGAACGGCCAGGCCGTCCCCATCGCCATCCTCAATGCCGCATTCATCATCGACGGGCGCAACAGGTACGCCGCATGCAAGCTGGCCGGCGTCGAGCCCAAGACTAGGGAGATGCAGTCAGAGTTTGCAGACGACGCCGAGGTGATCCGCTTCATCATCAGCACAAACATCCACCGCCGGCACCTGACCGAGAGCCAGCGCATGATTATCGCCACGGAATTGGCGAAGCTGACGCCAGGGGACCGCGATGCGCAAATTTGCGCATCGCCAACTCTGACCCAGCAGCAAGCCGCCGACCTGATGCAGGTCAGCCGGCGCGGCGTCCAGATGGCGAAGAAGGTTTCAGAGGACGCCCCCGACCTCGCCGTCAAGGTCAAGTCGGGCGAAATCAAGGTCAGCAAGGCCGCCAGCATGGCCCGCGAACGCCAGCGCCAGTCCGCGCCAGTCACCAACCCCGACAACGCCGACGATGCCGTGGTCGAGAAGAAGATTGAGACGGCCGCCGCCGGGTACACGCCCAAGATGGAAAAGGTTTGGGCTGGGTACGCAGCATTGGACGCCGTGGAGCAGACGGCATTTAGGGAAAGGATGGGCGCATGAGCCACCCACGCGCCACCTTCCCGCCCCACGCCATCACCGAGTACCAGGCCGGCGCCGGCCTCAAGTCCATGGCCGTCGAGTACCGCTGCGACGCCAGCACCCTGCGCCGCTGGCTGGTCGAGCGTGGGGTGGTCATCAGGGGACCGGGCAAGAGGTGGAGGCCGTGACCTATTCCGGCCTCATCGCCTACTGGATCGACGCCGCCGGCATTACATGGCTGGGGCCGGTGGAGTGCGCGCCGTGGAGACGTGCATGATCCGCCACTTCGTCATCATCGACGGCCAGCCCGTCGCCAAAGGCCGAGCACGCTCAACCAGTAGCGGCATGCACTACACCCCGGCCAAAACGCGGAATTGGGAGAGAATGGCATCGCTCGTCCTCAACCGCGCCATCGGGTCGCAGTGCTATAACGTGCCGCTCAAGATGGAGGTTGCCGCGTATTTCCAGCGCCCTCAGCGTCTGATGCGAAAGTCGAGTAGTCCGAACAGGATTCACCATACCGTCAAGCCGGACGCTGATAATATTCTGAAAGCGGTTTCAGACGCGCTTGTCAAGGCGCATGTGGTCACTGACGACTGCATTATAAACTGGCAGATGTGCGTGAAGTATTATTGCGCAAAGGACGTTGCGCCGCACGTTGCCGTGCATCTGTCGTCGTGGGAAAACGAAACAGAAAGGCGCAAATGAGCTACGACAGCAACGAAGGCTACGAGGAATGCTCGGCCCGCCGATCCGCAATCCGCGACCATCACCTGTCCATACGAGACCGAATCCTGGCCATGCTCAAGCAGAACGGCGGCACAATGCCGACCGATAAGCTGGCTCTGGCGCTAGGATTCCACCGACAAACAGTCGCTCAGTCGGTCCGGAAGTGGCCGAGGACTTTTGAGTTGGAGTTTGACAGCGAGAACAAACGGACTGTGACCGCCGTGGCGATGCACAGGGATTTGATGCGGTTTATGGATGTCGCGTGAGCGACTTGTCCATCTTCATCTGCGCCGTTGAGGGCGAAATACACCGATGCCTGGCCGATGGCATGGACGAGAATTGCGACGTTGTGCGGAGGCTTGTGCGACTATGTGACGCTGCGAAGTTTATGGTTGCCGACTGATGCCTGACAGTTAGACATCTCACCGCGCTGCGGGGTCGCTCCCGGGCGCACGACGAACAAAGCCCATGACACCACAACCCATCACGACACCCGACAACGGAACCGGCGGCGCGAGGCTTTGCGCGTTTGCCGGATGCGACCCGTTGGCGGGGGTCGTGATTGGCTGGAGTGATTATGTCTGACTACCGTGAAATCATCGCATCCAAGGAATGGAAGGCCCCGGCGTGCGGGTTCGAGCCGACCGTTATGCCATCCATGCTGTTCGACTGGCAACGCGCCGTCGTCCGATGGGCGTGCCTCAAGGGTCGCGCCGCGCTGTTCGAGGACTGCGGACTCGGCAAGACCATGCAGCAGATCGCATGGGCTGAGAACGTGCGCGTCCATACGGGCAAGTCCGTGCTGATTTTGTGTCCGCTGGCCGTGGCCGAGCAGACCGTCAGGGAGGGCGGCAAGCTTGGCATCCACGTGATGCACATCCGCGAGGCCGAGCAGATCGTCCCCGGCGTCCCCGTCATCTACATCACCAACTACGACCGACTGGAGCGGTTCCTGGGCGAGTCCTGGGGAGGCGTGGTCCTGGATGAATCGTCCATCCTCAAGAGCTACAGCGGCAGCACGCGGACGATGATCATCGACGCATTCCAGCATACGAGCTACAAGCTGGCATGCACAGCGACGCCGGCTCCCAATGACCACACCGAGCTAGGCAACCATGCAGAGTTCCTGGGAATCATGACCAGGACCGAAATGTTGGCATCGTTCTTTATGCATGACGGCGGCGAGACTGCTGTGTGGCGGCTCAAGGGACACGCTCAGCGCGACTTCTGGCAATGGTGCGCCGGCTGGGCGATCTTGATGCGGACCCCGGCGGATATTGGGTTCCGGTCGGAAGGCTACGTCCTGCCGCCGCTCAAGATCATCAAGCACATGGTCGCGTCTGGAATAGAGGCGACAGATACCATATTTGCCATGCCGGCCCGGTCGCTGGATGACCAGCGGAAGGCGCGGCGGATTACCATGCCGCACCGCGTGGCCAAGGTCGCGTCGCTGGCCGGGTGCGATGAGTCGCCGTGGCTGGTCTGGTGCGAGATGAATGACGAGGGCGACTTGCTGGCCGAGTCCATTCCCGGCGCAGTCCAGGTCGCCGGATCGGATGACGAGCATGACAAGTGCAGCCGCATGCTCGGATTCGCGGACGGCGAGCATCGCGTCATGGTCACGAAACCCAAGCTTGCCGGGTTCGGCTTGAATTGGCAACACTGCAACCGCATGGCATTCGTCGGCCTGTCGCACAGCTACGAGCAGTTCTATCAGGCCGTTCGCCGTTGCTGGCGGTTCGGCCAGACGCAGCCGGTCGAGGTCCACGTCATTACGACGGACGTGGAAAGTGAAGTCTTATTGAACATCGAACGCAAACAAGCAGAGGCCGACGCAATGACGGCCGGAATGGTTGAACACATGAGCGAGATCACCAAGAGCGAGATTGCCGGGACCGAACGGCAGACAGACACCTATCGCACGGGGTCGGCACCAGGCGAGACTTTCAACGCTTACCTGGGCGATTGCGTGGAGGGCATCAGGAACATGCCGGACAACAGCGTCCATTACTCCATATTTTCTCCGCCGTTCGCCAGTCTGTACACCTACAGCAACAGCCCATTCGACATGGGCAACTGCAAGGATCACGCAGAGTTCTTCCGTCAGTTCGTCTATCTGACCCGCGAGTTGCACCGCGTCATCATGCCGGGCCGGCTGGTGTCGTTCCACTGCATGAACCTGCCCACATCCAAGGAACGGGATGGATTCATCGGCATAACGGACTTCCGAGGCGTGCTGATCAAGGCGTTTCAAGAGGCTGGGTGGATCTTCCATAGCGAGGTATGTATCTGGAAGGACCCGGTCACGGCGATGCAGCGCACCAAGGCGCTGGGGTTGCTGCACAAGACGATTCGCAAGGACAGCAGCATGAGCCGCCAGGGCATCGCTGACTATCTAGTGACTATGCGCAAGCCGGGCGAGAACACCGAGCGCATTCCGCATGGCGATGACTTGCCGGTGAGCCTCTGGCAGCGATACGCCAGCCCGGTCTGGATGGACATTCAGCCTAACGACACTCTGCAAAAGGAATCGGCGCGCGAGGATGACGATGAGCGCCACATTTGCCCGTTGCAGCTCGGCGTCATCGAGCGGGCCATTCATCTGTGGAGCAATCGCAATGACTTGGTGCTGTCGCCGTTCATGGGCATCGGCAGCGAGGGGTATCAGGCCATTAAGATGGGCCGGCGCTTTGTCGGCTACGAACTCAAGTTGTCGTACTTCAAGCAGGCTGTGGCCAACCTGACCGCCGCTGAGCAGTCGATCCGCGCGCAACAGACCATATTCGACGCGGACGCCGTCGCATGACCGCCCTCGCCTTTGCCATCGTCTGCGTGGAGGGCGAGATTCATGCCCTCATGCGCGACGGCCACGGGGAGGATCACCCGGCCGTCGTGTCGATGATGTCGGTCCGTGCGCATCTGCGTTCGCTGTGGATGGCGCCATGATGCAGATCCCCGGACCCGGCACGCACCCGCACGACTGGATGCCCGATTACGCCCAGCGGTCTCACCCGTCGCGCACCTACATTCCGCAGACGCCCGTGCCGGGTAAGCGGTACGTCAGGACCGGCAGGCCTCATGGTCGGCCAAGGAAGGCAGCATGACCATCGAGCCCAAGTATCCGGCTATCTTGTGGAGATGGTGAGCCATGGACTGGCTCAACCTACACGTCAGCGTCCTGGACTCGCCGCAGGTCCTGCGCTGCGATCCTATACGCCGCGCCACGTGGCTATTCCTACTCCGCTACTGCATCAGTCAGGAGAATGGCGGCCTGATCGAGGATTGCACGGCCTGGGGCGACACCTCCTGGCAGCAGATAGTCCGCGTGAAACTGCGCGAAGTGCTGGCGGAATCGCCACTGTGGACATGGGAGGGGAACAACCTGCGCGTGACCTTCTACCCAGCCGAGAAGGAGGCCGAGGTGCAGGCCAAGCGCACCGGTGGAACCTACGGCGGTAAGTCGTCAACCGAAGCTAAGGCCCAAGCTGCCCGCGAGAATGGAAGGAGGGGAGGGAGGCCTAAAACCCAAGCTGAAACCCAAGCTCCAGAAACCAAAGAACCCAAGCTGAACCCAACGGAATGGAATGGAAGGGAATGGAAGGGAAAGGAAGTATCGGCGGCTGCGCCGCCTCACGCGCAGGAAACCGACGCCGCAGCAGCCGACCCCATGAGCGAATCCTTCGAGTCCGTCGAAAAGGCCAATCCGGCACCCCGCCGAGCCCTCCCGCCGCTGAGCTTCGCCGACTGGCGCATCCAGGTCGGCAAGCGGATATTCTGGACCCGTGACGAGGACGACACCTGGCGCGCGATGTTCGAGGCCGAGGGGTGGGGCGAGATGACACGGGGCTATGAGCACCTCGCCGCCAGGCATCCGGCGCCCAAGAAACTGTTTCTATCCATGTTCCAGGAGCTTCGCGCATGAGTTTCAATACCGAAACCCCAAGGCCCGTAGGCCCGCCGCCGGCCGACACCAGCCTGGCTAAGTGGCGTTTCCTGACCGAGGGCCTGATCTTCGCTGCGCCATACGGGGAGAGCGAGTACCTGCGGATACTGGATGCCACCAGGAGGCCCTACAATCGCGATCTAGCCATTATTCGGTGCAAGGCGCTATCTGAGGCCATCAACACCGATTTCGCCCATTTAGAGCACCGCCTGCTTCGCTGCCATGCGGCTAACGACAGCCAGGCCTTCCGGCTGCGCTATGCCCGCCTGTTGCCCAAGCGGCCGCGGACCCTGAGCCTGGGCGAGAGGCGCACCGGGGTCAGCGACGAACAGCGCATGGCCGAGGCTGACGAGCTGGCGGCCGTGCTGTGAACCTCTGGGCCGAGATCGCCGCGCTCAGCCGCAAGAGCAAGATCGTGCTTGCCGGCGCCCTGCTCAGGCAGGCCCGACCCAGCATCCAGGAACTCGCCTATCACACCGGACTGAGCGACCAGGCCGTCCGCGACTGGATCACCCGCAATGCGTCACCCCAACCAAGAAAGGAGAGCACCATGGCCAAGAATCCCGTCAAGCCGGTCAAGCCGGTCAAGAAGCCCGCCAAGTCCAAGTCCAAGTCCTGCTGAATAACCAGGGAGGGGCGCTACTCCACAACGCGCGATCCAAAGAACTATGAAATATGACATCTATGTCATGTCCTGGCTGCCAGAGCCCTACGCCGTCGTGCGCCTGCCCGAATGCGCCATCGTCTACCGCGACACCGACCGCCTCGCGGCTCTCGCCGTCTGCGAATCGCTCAACCGGAAACCCAAAGGTGCGTTATGACCGCCCATATCGACAAGCCTCTGCCGCACGCCTACGCTTATTCACATGTCGAATCCGAGCGACTGCGCCAGCAGACCAGGGCTAATGCCGAAGCGATTAAGGCATGCGAGGCAGAGGAACGGCTGGCGACTGCGCTGCGACGTGGCGACGATGCGTTGAGCGAGGTGCATGACCTGTGCGAACGTCTCGAAAAACTGCAAGCGGTTGCCGACATTGCCCAGGGCATCCTGTTGAGCGGGGACTTGCATTGGCACACGCCACAGGCCGAAAGGACAGCCAGGGAACGTGATTTACGCGATGCGCTGTCTCGTCTGCCCAACGCCAAAGATGACCGGGCCGCCGTCGGCGGCTCGGTGTCTAGCGCATTGTTAGGCGCGGACGTTCTACCGGAGCAATCCAATGGATGAATCAATACCACTTGGCAAGGCCGAAGGAGATCGTCAGCGCGTCCTAGACGGCATACGCCGGATGCCTGCGTCAGTGTCCTACGCCTGCCCATCCTGTTCCCACAAGCTGGACATTCAAGGAATCGAACGCGGAAGCCGCGCCGTGTTCGATCTGTGGCGTCACGGATGCGGAGCACATATCACCATGAGGTTAAAGCTATGAATCTGCCCTTTGAATTAATGACCATCAACGTCGGCCCCGGCGATGACAACTATGGCCGAGATAAGCCAATCGCCTGGGGCGAATATCCGACCATCGCCAAGCACCCCAAACATCCCGACGCGCTGCGTCTGGTCAGGCACCCCAATGGGCCAGCCATCATCCACGGTCCGTTCCTTTGCACCGTTGGCCATTTCATCCGCGATGTTGGTGAAAAGTTAGGCCCTATCGAGGCCGGCGACTACGCGGAATGGATTGCGGGTGTCTTGGCTAGTGCCGCGCAGGACATAACCGCACCACGCCAAGCACCTAACGCCAAAGCTGACCCGGCCGCCGTCGTCGGCGGCTCGGCGTCTAGCGACTTGTTAGGTGCGGATCATCAACCGGAGGGGAAACCATGAGCCTACTGCCTTGCCCATTCTGTGGCCGAGTCCCATCCGAGGAATACTACCAGCGCCGGTATGATTTCGACTTCGCAATCGAATGCGAATGCGGCGCCTGTCTGAGCCAATGCGAATGGGCCGGTGGGCCTGGCCAGGAGTCTAAAGAAAAGACCATAGAGCAGTGGAATACCAGAGCCATTCATGGATGGGTCAGTTGCGATGATCGTATGCCGCCAGATGGCCATGATTCGTATATCGTTAGTAACAAGTACGGCCAGATATACCTTGCCGACAGAGACATGAATAGGTCGGCCAAGTGGGTTTGGGTCGATGACGAAGGCACAGAGATAGGGCTAACTTTTGGGTATCCGGTAACTCATTGGATGCCGTTACCGTCCGCACCACGCACCGCACCTAACGCCAAGACCAGCGGGCCGACCGCTGACACCGCATCCACCCCAGGCGTCGGCGGCTCCGCTGCGTCGCCTGGTTAGATTCCGAACTTTTACCGGAGAAAGAAACCATGCACGCAACACAAATGTCGGCGCTTATCAACGCATGCAAGGATCACGACGAGGTTCGTATCGTAACCTGCGCACTGCATATTGCCGCCACGGCTGCCCGTGAGCGGAAGCAGGACGCAGCCATTGCCATCCGCCATCTGGTAGATGCACACCAGGGCCGTGAACAGGCGGAGAAAGAATATAAGAGGCAGCGGTTAGACCTGGCTGCGCGGATTCTTTCCGGGCTTGTTGCCAATCCAGGCGGGCCGTATCAGAGCAACGGGCGCACCGGCTGGAGCCTGTGCAACTGCGATGAGGCGCAGGTTGCAGGAACAGCCATAGGGTTAGCTGACAGCCTGATGGTTGCGAATGCGGTCGCACCGATACCGCACGACGCTAAGGAATCTAACGCCAAGATCAGCCGGCCGCCGAACGAGTCCGCTGTGTCGCCGGACGTGGGCGGCTCGGCTGCATCGCCTGGTTAGATTCCGAACCTTTAACGGAGAAAGAAACCATGCCTAAACTCAAAAACTATATCGTCTCAGTCCTGGTGGATGCCACGGTGGTAATCAGGGTCAAGGCTAAGTCCCCTGAGGAAGCACAGCAACTTGCAGAAGAGCGAGCCTGCGTCCCCGGTCTATGCCACTGTTGCTCTAAGAACTTGGAGCTTGGAGATATAATCCCGGCCACTGGCGAGCAGAACTTTGCATCTGAGTGCGATGATGCGGATTTTGAGGAGGACGAACCGTGAACGGCAAGGAATCTAACGCCAAGACCAGCGGGCCGACCGCTGACACCGCATCCACCCCAGGCGTCGGCGGCTCCGCTGCGTCGCCTGGTTAGATTCCGAACTTTTACCGGAGAAAGAAACCATGCACGCAACACAAATG
>Ga0315909_10002968_pt1 | contig 21173 bp, 27 predicted proteins | sample LakEriMetagenome_11_FD_203527 | JGI IMG/M metagenome (GOLD analysis project Ga0315909, IMG submission 203527) | Freshwater fungal communities from buoy surface, Lake Erie, Ohio, United States - Buoy 2 MA125 | ecosystem: Environmental > Aquatic > Freshwater > Lake | place: USA: Lake Erie, Ohio... | reverse complement strand
CGCCACCACCTTGTCCCTCGCGCTACCGGGGATGACGGGGAGTTGGAACAGGCCGCCAAAGTCGTGGCCGACGAGATTGCGCACCTTCGATTCGGCACCCGCAAAACCGATACGCCCGAACGGCAGGGGCGAAGGCTACGTAGGTTTGAAGCGGCGCTCAAGAGTATGGAGCAAGCCGCCGACCGCATCACGGCCCTGAGCGCGGAGGTTGAGCGGTTGACCGAAAACGCAAAGGCCAACAATCAACTGGCTCGAATGTATAAGGCGCAGGCAGATGAGTTTCGCGCCAAGTATGTCGCAGCCGTTGGACAGGACTAGGAGCCAAACCATGACCCCCGCACTGCGCCACTGGATATGGACCAACTTCGGTTGGGACGTTTACGATTGGGATGATGAGGAGTTGAGGTTTTGACCGAAGAGGAATTGATCCACTACTTGGGCAAGCGCATACTCGACGATGCCGATAAACTGCGATTGTTCATGCCCGAATGTTTTGCCCGGTTTCCACTTGAGTGGAACGGGGCCGAATATGAAATTCGTATATCACTAAAGAGGGAAGAGGAAGATGATTGAGCTACTCATTGCCGCTTGCGTAGGTATAGGTATGACCGTGTTTTTCTATGCCGTCCACTGTGTTCGAGAGGCGATCATTCGCGGCGTCGAAGACCTAGATGATACTGATTGGATGCGATGACACACCAAGACATCTTTGACCTAGATGCGGCGCAGGCTCTAGTCCGCGACCGCATTCGGGAAGCCATCGACACAAGCGGCCTGGCCTCACACGAGGTGGCGAAAGTGTCGGAGTATTCTGCCGCGCACATTCGCCGTCTTCGTAATGGCCAGGGCACAAACCCCACCATCGCCGGGCTGTGGACACTGGCCAAAGTTCTCGGAGTAAATCCGCATTGGCTGCTAGGCGCCCCTTACGTGACGAAATACCAAGACATTATGAACCCACAGGAAAGGAAATCCGTGTTAATCGCAGAGGTTATCGACGAAGCTAGTCGGTTGTTCCACGTACATAAGCGCGACATCACCGGACCCTATCGGTATAACTTTCTAATGCCGGCGCGGTTTGCATTGTTTAGGGCATTCCGTGAACGAGGGTTGTCTTATCCACATATCGGTCGCATCATGAATCGTGACCACTCCACGGTTATGTACGGCGTCGAGCGGGCGGGGTACATGATGGAGCGTGACGCGGATTACGCGGACAAGGTTAACCGGCTGATTGAGTTTCAGCCGCAGAGCGAGGAGTTAGAAGATGGGTGAGATCGCACACGCCTCGTTCGGCGCGTCCAACGCCAAGCGGCGTATGGCCTGCCCCGGTAGTCTCAACGCCGAAGCAAAGTTCCCGGACACGTCTAGTCCGTTCGCGGAACTTGGCACAGCGGCGCACGAACTGGGCGAGTATTGTCTAGAGAATGATATCACCGACGTGTTCACGATGCTCGGCCGCACGTTCAACGATCACCCAGTCGATGACAACATGGCTTCCGCCGTGCGTATCTACGTAGACTACGTGCGTTCTATCGCGGAAGAAGAAGCGCCTGCGCTGCTGAAGCTGGAGCAGCGCTTCAGTCTTGAGGCGCTAGACCCGCCGATGCCAATGTTCGGCACCAGCGACTGTACGATCTATGGCAAGACGAGCGGCAACCTCTGGGTGATCGACTACAAGCACGGCCAGGGCGTAGCCGTAGACGCGGAAGACAATCCGCAACTTAAGTACTACGCACTGGGCGCTGTGCTGAAGATCGGCGACCGCGCCCCGATCAACGCGATCCACACCGCCATTGTCCAGCCTCGCGCTCCGCACGTTCTCGGTTCGATCCGGACGCACAGCTATACGAAGGACGAAATCCTCGACTTCGGCACTGACCTGATTGACGCAGCGCACGCGGCCATGAAGCCTGATGCGCCGCTGATTGCCGGCGACCACTGCAAGTTCTGTAAGGCATCGGGCACCTGCTCGGCGCTGCGCAGCAACGCGCTGGCTGTCGCGCAAGATGAGTTCGGCGTGACGCGCAGCATCGAAGACCTGTCGCCAGCCGAAGTCGCAAGTTACATGGACAAGATTCCGCTGCTTGAAGAGTGGATCAAGTCCATCCGTCGCCATGCCCACACTATGCTTGAGACTGGGCAGACGCTGCCCGGCTTTAAACTTGTGGAAAAGCGCCCTACTCGTCGTTGGAAAAACGAAGAGGAACTGCTTGCATGGGCGACGACGGAAGGTCTCGAAGACGACGACATCTACGAAAAGAAGTTGAAGTCGCCTTCGCAGATCGAGCGCGTTGTTGGGAAGAAGAACCTCCCCGGCACGCTCGTTATGTCGGTATCAACTGGGGTCTCGATGGTCCCTGATAGCGACAACCGCCCGCCAGCCGCGCTCCTTGCGGCTGACGAATTTGACGTGACTGAGTAAAAGAGAGACTACGTTATGACCAAAGTTATTACACCCGAAGCCGTTATCAGCTATCCGCACATCTTCGAGCCGCAGACACCGCCGGGAGCGACAGAGCCGGTGTACTCCTGCTCTCTGGTGTTTCCCGACGGGACCGACATCACCGAACTCAAAGCCGCAGCCCTTGCCGTTGGCAAAGAAAAGTGGGGCGACAAGTTCAAAGCTCTGCTTCAGTCCGGAAAGATTCGTATGCCGTTCCGCGAAGACGGTGTCGAGAAGGGCTATCCTGAAGGTGCGGTCTTCATGAACGTTAAGTCGAAGCAGGCGCCGCAGGTTGTGTCGAAGTTCGCTGGTCCCGACGGTAAGCCGGCTGCGATCTCTGATCCGAAGGAAATCTACCCTGGCGCCAAGGTCCGCGCTTCGCTGCGCGCCTACGCTTACAGCGTGAATGGCAACAACGGCGTGGCGTTCTCGCTGGGCAATATTCAGAAGACGGATGACGGTCCACGTATGGACGGTCGCCTCTCGGCCGCTGATGAGTTCTCGGCTGAAGCTCGTCCGTCCGCGGACATTTCGGACTTGGATGATCTCTTGTGATTTGACTTGTCTGCTATAAAGCAGTACAAACTGGGGCCGGGGGTTCGGAAGTCGCCCCCGGCTTTTTTATCGAGACGGCACACTTGTTGGAGAGGGCGGTCAGCACCGTTGTCAATCGATCCGACAGGCCGTCTCGATTTTAATCTAGCACCTCAGAGATCATCTGTGCTTTCTTAGCAAGTGCCCGTGCAACGATTTCGTCGCAGGAATTTGCCAGGCCAAACGACCGCACAATAACTGGCTTAGACTGGCCGATGCGGTGGCATCGCTTCGAAGCCTGAGCATTCGTAGCCGGCACCCAGTCCATCTCCACGAAAACAACCTGGTTTGCGGCTGTAAGCGTAATCGCGGTCGAACACGCCGTGATCTGGCCGATGAAGACGCGGCACGACGGGTCAGTCTGGAACTTGTCAATCTCGGCTTGGCGTTCGGCTGTGCCGATACCGCCCACCACGTAAGCTGGATTAAACTCCACCAGTTCTTCGCGCAATGCTTCGAGCGCAGCGCGGTGGTAGGCGAACACCACAACCTTGTCGTAGGCGTGATCCTTCAACTCGGCCGACAACTGCGCAGCGACTGGCTTCGCCTTGGCCAGAGCCGTCAAGCGCCGCATCGACGCCATGCTAGACACAATCGAATCGAGTTTGCCAGATACATCCTCTTGCGTGATGGCGCTTTGCAGGATAAGCTCGACGGCTTGGCGCTCTTCCGGGCTTTCGATGTGGGCCATGTCATCCCAGCCGCTGACCTCGACCACAGTGTCCTGCCACCAGAGCGGCGGCAACTCGGTCAGAACTTTGTCAGCTTTGCGGCGGAGCATGATCGACTGAAGGATGGACTTGAACTCGCCCATTCGTTCAGCTTTGTTGCCCAAAACCTTAATGCCGAACTGCCCGTTCCAGGTCTTACAGAAATATAGAGTATAGTCTACGAAGTTTAGCGGATAGTTCCATATCGCTTTAAGATGAGTCCAGAAGTCAGAGACATCATTAGGAATGGGAGTGCCACTAAGAAGCCAAACGCGGTCGCTAAAACGAACAAGACCGTCGCCACGACAGTACTGACCATATAGATACTTTGTGCGCTTCGCTTGACGATTCTTAAGATAGTGCGCTTCGTCGAGGACAATAACGTCTGGCTCCAGTTTGGCGATCTCATTACGCGCCTCCTTCGATTGCGTTAGTTTGTCGTAACTATAGACGAGAACTTCGCGTTCGACTTTGCCCCAGCGTTCGAACTCGCGGCGCCAGTTGATCTTGGCGATGGCCGGGCAGACTACGGCAACTTTCTTCAAGCCGAGATCATCACACGCGGCGATGACTTGGATTGTCTTGCCCAGCCCCTGCTCATCGGCCAGGAAGGCTGCGGGGTTTTCTGCGAGGAACTTTGCCCCCGTCTTCTGATACTCGAATAGGTGATCCATTCTCCAGCCTCTCTGCGGCGTAGCAAGCAATCAGCGCAGCATCCGCCCGGCCGTCGTCCTTCTTCCTCGCAAAGAGATGGGCTTGATCGGGGAAAAGTTCTTGCGCTCTTGCTCGGCTTCCGTCCTTTCCGCCAAACAATCGCATAGCTTTAGTCCACGTCTGCGGCGGGATCAAGGTGAAAGGAATATCGAGCGCGGCTAGAACGCCTTCGAGAACGCCGGCTGCGCGGCCAAAACTGAAAGTGGATGCAACGCCCTGGCCGGGCATCGAGTGAACTTTCTCGACGACTGCGGTGCAAGCACCAGCGTAAGGCTGCAGCGCATGAGAAAGGGCCACGGCGTCAACCTGATTGACGGTTCGTGGCCCTCGCTTAACCTTAGTAGTGGGCATGTCGATCACGACAATCGAACGGTCGTCCGTGTCGAGAATAACTAAAGCGCCAGAAGCGCCGGGGTCTACGCCCATAATTTTCATGGGGTGAATAGTAGACGCTTAGAACTTAGTACGCAAGTGACTACGTGGCCCCAGTTTCTTACGGTGGCGAAGACCAACTGGCTTACTACGCCGCTTGGCTTTCGGCTGTGGCTTCCATGTCACACCTGTAGATATTTTGGCCATTACTTTTTCTCGTACACTTTATAGTCGCCGGGATCAGTGAACTTCGCACCCTTCGGGAGAGCGTCGTACTGTTCTTGTGTGCGCACCATCGGCGCTTCACGAAGCTGGCGCAGAAACTCTTCCGCAGTCTTGCCGGTCTTCTCCTCGAATGCCCGGTTAATAAGAACCTTTTCGGTACGGTTGCGGCGCTTGAGGCTCTTGATGAGCGCAAGTTCCGGGTTCTCTGCTTCAAACTTCTGCACCGCTACGGCACGAGCGCGGGTGTAGACATCGCGGATAGCCTGCACCTTACGCACATCGTCAAGCTGCTTGTACTGCGCTGATTCAATCAGCGGCAATACGCCCCGCTCGGCGATGATGCCGAGATCGCGGTTAATCAGGCGATCCATCTCCGGGTCGCCGGTCTTTGGTCCAAGCTCATACGGCGTGAGACCCAGGCGGTCGATCTCGCTTTCAAGGAAATTCTTTTCCTGCTTGATCGTAACACCGAGAAGCTGACGCAGCGCCGGGTCTACCGTTGTCGAGCCGCCTTCGCGGGTCGGTAGCTCGGCTTCGGGCACTCCGAGGGCACGCTGCGCACCGGGGATAGAGCGCACCAGCGTACCAACGGCGCTGTCTTTGGCGTCGCGGTAGACCGCTTCTTCTGGGTTATACTGCGCGTAGAAGTCTTTGAACTGCTGGAACGGAACAAGGAAGCCAGAGCCGAGATTAGCGAGCCACTGCGTCGCAATGGTCTTGGCCTTTTCGGTATTCGTTCCAGCGCTGGAGAGATCACGGATAAGTTCATCCGCCACGTAGAGGCCACCGCCGGCGCGGAACTGCGCGCCGGTCAAGCCCTGAAGAATGTCTTTGGTCTGGAACGCCAGGTCGATAGAGCCGTCTTGTGCCCGCTTAATGACATCGGCCACCAGCAGATACGGCGCGGCCGGGAAGAACGGTCGAAGATCGAACGTCTTGCCGCTGTCGGTCTTGGCTTCGTACCACTTCTCGCCAGCGTTCTCGCTGTTGCGGAATTCGTAGGCGGCGTAGAGCAACGACGAGCCGACCATTGCTTTCGACAATGCCGACACGTCGCCTTTCGCGAACTTCTCTTGCTCGGCTTTCGACAACAGACGGAAGAACCCGGCGGGGCTGTGGTCGAACTGGAACTTCATGGCGTTGACCATAAAGCGCGGGAACGGCATGACTGTCGCTAGGGGGAGACCGCCTTTTTCAACCATGCGCACGAACAAATCGGCGAAACTGTTTGGCTTTGGCCGGGCCGAGTATGTGTAGTCGAGCGTGCTGTTAAGCGCTTTCTGATACGCTTCTTCCGGCAATTCACTCAGGCGTTCAGCGTCAACCAGTTCGTCGAAGTTATAGCCGAGGCGCGTTGCTTCGCGGCGCAGGAACACCGGGAACATTGCCTTGCGCGTGGCCGTTTCAGACACACGGTTGAACAGGTTGATAGCGTCTACCGCCTTCTCGGCTTTCGAGAACGCATCCTTCTTCGTTACCCGCGCCACGTCTGCGGCGTAGGTGGCCATTAGTTCCTGGTTTACACCCGGCTGAATGTTGCGGATTTGCTCGTAGAACTTTTTATTCTGCGCCGGGTTGAAGCGGTCGGTGATAACCGCGAACGCATCCATCGGGTTGACGCCAACCTTTTCGGCGCGGAACGGATTGGCGACTGCGTTGATTGCGGTGTCTGCTAGGTTCGTTACCGCGTCAATTGGAACACGGGCCAGCGACGAGATGTTGTTGCGCATGGTCGTCGCCATGTTGGACACCAGCGCGCCGCGGTATACGTTCGTGAGCCGGCTCCACAACGAGAGGTCTGCTGCCTGCTCGACACCGAGCTTAGCAAGTTCACCCGCTTCGGTTGGGACGTAGCGACTAGCAATGCTGAAACGCTGCATGGTTCGGGCGGCATCGCCGAGACCCTGGCGTGTGCCAGTGAAAAGTTCCATCACATCCTGATCGTCAAGCTCGTACTTCTTGACGAGTTCGGCGAACTGTTCTTCGGGGACAGTGCCGGCCTTGACGTGACGATAGAAGAATTCCGAAAACGGCATATCGGCCGGGCGTGTCAAGTTGCCGGCGTTTAGATAGTCAGACGCAAAGTTCGCTACCTTTTCACTAACGTCCAGCTTGGGCAGCGGCTGCGTCAAGCCCTGTTGCTCCATGCTACCGAGCGCGGCCTTGCCTTCGGCCGGCGTCATGGTCGGCAGTTCGTTTACCGCTACAGTCGGCTCGGCCTTTGGCGCGCGAACACGCCGGGCCGGGGGCGGCGTAACTTCAGCCGCGACTTCCGCAATGCGCGGCAATGCCGGCGCGGTGCGAACCGGAAACTCGGGGATCGCAAGCGTCGGATACTTCATCGCTGCGAAGTCGGCGATGCCGAGCGCTTGTTCGGCGAATGTCTCCGGTGTCTGCTTGACGCTAGTCAGCGCCTCTACCGCCGGCAACACGCCGATGTTTTCCAGCAGTTGACCCGTGCCCCGAGCGGCGCCCATCAGACCGGCTTGCGCGGTCGTGTACGTGGCAGCGCCAATGTCGCCGAGCGGAGCATAGAGATACCGGCCCAGAACGCCGAGGTTCTCTATGGCTCTGCGGTTCTCTGGATCAAGACCGATTGACGGCTCGGCCGCAAACACATCGGCGGCGCCGAGGATTGCAGCACCAAGCGGCGCCCGTTCAAGTGGCGACGGCGCTTCGGTGATCGCCGCAGTTGGCTGCTCGTTGAAAACGCCAGGCACAAAGCTGGCGCCCTTCTGGCCCGAAGCAACGTAATCGACCATCTGCTTTATGCGGCTGGGGTCGAGAGTTACGCCCTTGCCGGCAGCGGTCTTGAGGAGATCGTCTACGCTGGCGCCTGCATCGAGCATACGCTGAAGCTCTTGCGCAAGCGCAAGGCTGGTATCAGCTTGCGTCGGAGTCGTCGCAATGCTTTGCGGGGCCAGTGCCATTTAAGACTCCGTACTATTACTGGCCAAACAACGGAGAGCCAGCGCCCCCAGATAGAATACCGCCGAAGGGATTGGCGTTTGGCTTGCTAACGTTTTGACGGCCGAAAGGCACATAACGTTGCAGGCGCTTGTCCCACTGCGCCATAACGGGCTTCCCGTCAATCACCACCATCTTCGGTTCCGGGAGCGTACCGCCACCCCCGCCACCGCCACCGCCACGCGGGCGATTAGCGTTAGCCCGTGCAATGTCGATCCGAGCCTGCCCCTGTGCCAAACGTGCCATCTCTTCTGGCGTCATCGGATCACCGGCCGATAGCGGCTGGCCAGTTGCCGGATCAATAACCGGAGTGCGCGTATCCTTGTAAACCCAAATCGGCTTGCCGTTCACGAACATCTTTTCGGAGTCGGCTGGAATCTGGAAGTCGGCGGTTTCTTCAAGACCGCTGCCGTACACAACCTTCGTCACTGGCTTGCCGTCTTCGATGACGCGCTTGTACGAGGCGTTGATGCGCAGGTTCTTAATAAAGCTGTCAAGGCTTTCACCGCGCAGCGCCTTAGCTGTGTCTTGCAATTTGGCTGGTAGTTTAGAGATAAAGGTTTGCTGATCGGCTTTCAGGCGTGCGTCCTCCGCTGCCTTGGCCTGAAGCTGCGCCATCTGCATCTGCATGTTGACGCGGTTGGCAGCGGTCTGCTGCACCTGAGCCATCGCTTCCTGCGGAGTAGTCCGCGACCCGCGAGCTACAGAGCCTAGCAAGGCACTGAGAGCGAGAAGGCGATCACCGCCAGTCAGCAAAGACTTCAAGTCGCCGCTGCTGATCTTCCGCATATTCTCCAGATACGCCTGTTCCGGCGTCATCGGCTGGGTCTGCGGAGTTTGCGCGGCCTGCGTCGCACCAGCAGAAAACAGAAGTGGGTTAATAGCCATGCTATGTTCCTACTTAAAAGAAGCCAAGGTTCTTGAGGCCACCAAGGACGCCAGCGACGTTGCTGGCAGTGCCAAGGAAACCTTGGCCCGGCGTGGTCGTCGAACTGGTCGAAGACGTAACGGCCGGAAGACCGCTGAGACCCGACTGAAGAATGCGAAGCTGCTCGACCGGATAGCCGCGCTGCGCAAGGAAGTCCTGGTAGGCCACGTCGAGGTTCTGCTGCGCCATGCCACGTTGAGCCTGACCGGCGCCTCCGAGCATCGCCGCACGAGCCTGTTCCTGCTGAAGCGCTTGATTGCCGTAGCCAGCGAGAGCAGCGGCACCGGCCAACTGCTGACCCGGAAGACCCATCGCCATCTGCGCTGCCTGGCCGTAGCCTTGGCTATACAGGTTGGCCAATGTCTCGGCCATGTTGCGCTCTTGTTCGCCTGCAAGCTGGGCTTCGTAGACACCGCGACGCTCATTGCCGAACGCACGCGATGCCGCAAGCTGCGCCTTGGTAGCAGCGTCGCGCTCTGCGCGGGCCTGCGACAGACGAGCCATTGTGGCATCGATGACGTTCTGCTGGTACGGGTTCATGAAACCCTGAACGTTCTGCTGGAACTGCTGCGGCGAGAACATCGCCGCCTGCTGTGCCACTTGAGTAGCTTGCGCCAGTTCCGGTGCGCCAACCCGGCCAGTCGCGGCCTGCTGCGCCATCTCGAACGCCTGCTGCTCGGCGGGGCGGAAACCTGCAACGCGCGGCCCGCTGTACGGCTGGTACGGCAGCGAAGCGACTTGCTGCGCGGCCGACATGTTGCGGGTCAGCGCTTCCTTAATGAACGGGTCCAGCGTATTCTGCTGGGTTGTCGTTGCAGTTTGACCGCCTTTAGACATACTTAAAGTTCCTTAATCACCGTAGTGCAGAGGTGTTTCGCGCCACGGCTTTCTAAAACCCTCATCCATCCCTTCCTGCCCGAAACTGAAAGAGATGTACACCCGACTACCTTAGCATAGATTTCAATGGAATCCCACATCTCAAGTAACTCTTCCATTTTCCCTCCGGCGAGAAAAATATGGAAGACTTTCTTTTTCGGATAAACGTAAATTTCGGTAACGACGGCACTGTTCTTCCCCGGCCAAAATTCAAAACGTCCCGCCTCTATTCCGTCCCAGACATCCTCTATGTCGTGAGTTCCGTTCGAGTAAACCAACGCGTTCTCCAGCCACTTAGCGCATCGGTCGAATTCCGCACGGAGTTGCATCACGGTTGTGCTTCTGTCACGGTCAGAATAGCTGACGGCACAGCCGGCCGAGCGAACGTGGCCGTGCCGTTAGCCCCGGTCTCTGCCGCATACGCTGTGATCTGGATGTTTGTGTCTTCGACGGCGAACATAAGTTGAAAGTAATCGTTCGGGTTCAGATACAGAACCCAGTTCCAAGACGGAACGAGCATAGTGTTCGAACCGGCTAGGCTGACTTCGCCGTTGGAGTTGGCTACGTCTGCGCCGTTCAGCCGCGGCCAAATCCAAACCTTCTTGTTGCTTGCGCTGCCACTGGACAACTGCAACGAGAACTGGAAATTGAAGTGTCCCTTGCGCGAAGCCACAATGCGTGATGTTGGCGATCCGCGCGAGAAACCATCCGCCGCGTCTGTCGTATTGAACGTGATCGCTTGCGGCGTGTAGACGGCCCCGGCCGTCTGCGTTGTCGTGTCAGAGAACACGCCGTACTTACTGACCACCGCGCCTTCGAGCGAATCAACGTCCGGCACGATCAGTTTGGCCGGGCCGTAAATGCCGACATCTTGGCCCTTAGTATACGTCTGCTGGGCGAACGTCTCCAGTATACGATTGCGCTGCGCTTCGTGCAGCGGATCATAGATTCGAGGTGGCGAAGGGAGTTTCATCGGCGCCCGCCGGCAATTGCTTCAAGCCGCATCGTCCCGACGCGCCAATCAGTATTATCCTGGGCGATAATCTTCATTTTGACCTGGCGACCGTTAAAGCGAACACTTGTTGGGTTGGCCATGCTGTACGGCCCGTGCGTCCAGACTGGCGCATTCGGATAGTACTTTGTCGAGAACGATACAGTGACTTGGCCCTGAGTGCGTTCGTCGGGAATCAGTTCGTTGACGTAAAACACGCGGTCGCCGTTGCCGACTTGCACCGGCCCGGATTCTAGATATACTTCCGCGCCGCCGTGGTTCACCCCGACTTCGTGGTCGTAGATATATCCGTCTGGCGTGACGTACAGCGGGTTGGCGAACTGACCCCGGTCAGTGCCCGCTGCGCGTGCGAGCGTTCCGATGGTCCAGTAGTTTTGGGCGTAGTCCCACACGACGTAGCGGTCGTTCTCCATCGAGCTAGACGACGGATAGAACCACCACACTTCATTGAACTGTGAGTTGTTGACAGCGTAGACTTTACTGATCTGCGCCTGGTTGATGTCGCTGAACACGTAATCCGACACTTCGCACGGCACCGACTTTACGTAACCGTCGTACATGAAGAAGCCGCGCGTGCCCATCCAGACAGCGAAGTTGTCCTGCACAGCGATAGCGTTCGGCCCGGCAAGGCCGCAAGCACGACCGGCGTATTCCGAAGTGTAGACAAACGGCTGGCCGGTATAGGTGACGATGTGCGCGTCCATGTCCGTCAAGATCAAGTTCTGACCACGAACGCGCTTACCCGTAACGATCCGCCCGCCAGTCTGAAGGATAAGACTGCCGGCGTTGTTTGTGCTGGACGGAGTCCACACGGTGTTGTCTTCGAGATCAGACCACTGAACTTTACGCGGGTTACCGCCCGCACCGAGCGCCATCATTGAGCGTTCGTTCGTCACGAGAACCGCAGTATTCGAAGTCGGCGCGTTTGTTACCGCAGCGGCCTTGGTCGGCGTGGTCGCGTCAAGTTGCCACTGGTAAATCTTGCCATCGTAGTTCGAGCAAGCGACCAGGTACTCGCCCCAAGTATCCATCGTCCAGGTTGTTGCAGGCGTTGTCGAGCCGACATCGGGACGCGGTGTACCGTAGAAACCACGACCATAGAGACCGACAGAATAACCCCCGCCGACAGTCGCGTCGGCGTTGCCCGGCGTGAAGCCGGTTGGCGTGATGTCTACGACAACGCTCGACTGCGTAACAGCGTACAGTTTCGAGTGCGTGCCGACGCCAATCCAGCGGGTATTGCTGTTATCACGCCACGTAATCATGCCACGCGGCTTGCCACTCATTTGCGTCGTGGTGCGCTGCTGCCATCCGCCAATCGGCCGGATCATTCCTTCTACCCAGCGAACGAAGCTCGCGTCGTACCACCGGCCGGAAGCATCAAGCTCGGTGCCGTTGCGGTAAATGCCCGGTGGTAGTTTGATCGGAAGAAGGGCCATGTTTGCGTCCGTAGTTAACCGTTCACCGTATATCAGTTTTTAGCAGACTTTGCATCTACCGGACAATCGTGTTCGCAAACGCAGACATAGCGGCTATTATGGGCCTCGATCTCCGCAATAGTTTCGGCGGTGTCCTTCAGACTATCGTAGCTGATTGGCTTGGTGATCTTACAGTAGTCACTGACTACGGCGGGCGCGGTCGAATCTAGAACGCAACCGCTCGTCGCGAACAGGATCGGGAGTAGCCACAGCTTGTTCGGCTTGTTCTTCACGGCGCATCACCTCCTGTAGATCGGCCTCGCGCTGCTGCGCCTTTCCGGCGTCAAGCAACTGCCGGTCGGCAAACAGGCGCCCAACCGCCTGAAGCAAACCGAACAGTTGCTTGAGTAACTGGATCACTTGACGCCGTTACGCACAAATGCGGCGAGAAGCGCGGTGAACACCAGGTTGGCGGTCTGCATGAGATCGGCATCGCCGACGAGGTACGCGCTAACGGCGGTGAGAACGGCAACGCCGGCTGTGATATAAGTTTTGTAACCTGCAAACATCTTATTACTCCTTGCTTTGTAGTGTGGTCCGTCTAAAATGACAACATGACACACCGCACATGTTTTCGTTGTGATCGTTTGCTGGAAGCAACACCAGAAAATTTTCACCGCGAAAAGAGCCGCCCGTTAGGCTTATCATATGAATGTAAGGAATGCCATAGGGCGCGGAAAAAGGGCCGAGACCGGCGCAAAGAACGCTGGGGTGCGTTGACGCCTGAACAAAAAGAATTGCGTAAAGCTCGTATGGCGCGCTGGGGCCGAACGCAACGCGGCCGGGCTACGTATTTGCGTAAAGCGTACCAGCGCATCGATGATTGCGATTTGACGGCCGAAGAAATCCATGCGTATATCGTACAGCCTTGCGTTTATTGCGGAACAACAACCGAAAACCGCGGGTTGGATCGCATAGATAACGACCTACCTCACACCAAAGGTAATGTGCAGACCGCGTGCGGTGACTGCAACATTATGCGCGGCAATCGTTTTACCGTTGAAGAGATGAAACTCATTGGGAGGACCGTTGCGCAGATACGGGCGGCTAGGGATAGTTTGCGCGGGGCAACTCAAAATGCGGGCCGTCGGGAAACGACCGGCTCAGAACCTTTGCTGTGATCGGTCCCTGAATGGCGGTCAGCAGTTTCCACGTGCCGCCCCAGCGAATGGGGACGTTTTCGCTGACGGACGCAGACCGAACGGCTTCTGCTAGTTTGAGATACAAACCCCAGTCCCAGCGAACAGACCCTCCCACCAAGGCACCCAGATCGACGGCGTGGCCAGTCAAGTGGCGCGAATTCATGGTCTTGGTCGCGCCGTTGGCCATGAGTTGCTGCTGGCGCGCGGCGGTGCGCAGCCCTTCGAGTACAGTAAAATCAACTTCGGTAAGCTGAATAGCACGCTCGACGACACGGACCAGATCGGGGTGTACGCCCTTCAGTCGCTCCTTGGAACGCGCGCCTAGGACAAAGGACATATTAGGCTCCAACCTTAATTTTAAACGCAGTCCAGATGATACCCACGGCGACGATCACACCAGATAACCACTTAATAAAACCGACGACACCGGACGCAGTCTTCCAGGCGTCAACCAGTCCGGCGACTTCTTTTGAAAGTGTGTCTACCTTGTCGGTCAGATCGATAAGTTCTTTTTGCAAGATAGCGATCTCTACTTCGTGGTGTACTTCAGACATAAGGTATACCTAGACAAAAAGCGCGACGGCCGTAACCGCGCAGATTGGCAAAAATACATCGGCTAGTGATTTAATATTCCAAACACGCCCCTGAAGCCCGCCATGCCACGGCATATTGGCGCGAATACCCAAGCCGTACCGCTCGATCCAGCGATATTCAGCTTGGGCATGTTCGCGGCCAATGAAGAGTCCAACGCCCAAAGCCGCGCCGGCCCACCAGTTTCCGGTGGAGAGGCCGATAACGGCCTGCATGAGCAAGGCTAGGGTGCCGTGCAGCATTAGGCGGCAGCCCAAGGCAGCGTCGGACTCACGACCGGCGGGTTCGCCTGATCGGCGATCTGCTTGGCCAAGTAGGCCTCGAGGGCATCGACCTGCTCTTCGCCCATGGCGTCCTGCACCCAGCCGATAACCTGCTCTTCGGTCAGGTCGGCGAAGGGGGTGAAGTTGCTACCCTCGTCGAGGGACACGCCAATCGAGCCGTAGGCACCAGCGGCGTAGGTGCCGTCAGTGGCATTAAGGGTCCAATGCACGTTAAAGACCACGTCGGCCTCGCCTTCGTATTCGGGGTAGCAGTCCATCTGCTGGACAGCCCAAGTGTTGGTGATAGCCATAGTTACTTCCCTTCGAGTTGCGCCACGCGGGCACGGAGAGATTGGAGTTCCTTAACGAGCATCGGGACGAGCTTGGAATAGTCTACGCCCATCATTTCTTCCGGGTCGCTTGATGCGCTAACAGCCTCCGGTGCGACCTCGACCAGTTCCTGCGCGACGAAGCCGTAGCGCTGATGAAAACCAGTTTCCTTCCAGTCAAACTTACGGACTTGGATCGCGTCGATTAGGGCCGAAGCATCGTCTGCATCGGTGATGTTCTCCTTGAGGCGGATGTCCGAGGTAGTGTTATACTCAACACTCGTACCGTTCCAACGCACACCGCCACGGAAGGTGGCAGCAGTGCGAATTGGCAGAACATAAACCGCCGTCCCCGCCGCCCCTGCGGTATTCGCGTCAACGTAGATAACGTCGGCTGCACTGGCGGTAGTGACATTAAACCTTGCCCCGGCAGCGCTCGTTGCCCCGATCACGACGCTGCCGCTGCTGTCGATGCGCATCTTTTCGCCGCCGTAACCGGTCGAGCTAAACGTGATGCCATTAAATCCAAAAATATCTGTGTTCCCGCCGTTTGCGGAGGAGATACCGTTGTTAGTATCGCCGAGATAGTTGTACGCGACTTGGCCGCTTGACCAGCCAGCGGCAGGAATAGTGAGTTGCGCGCCCTGAAGCGTCAGCTTTTGCGACGGCGAACTCGTCCCGATCCCCAAGCTGCCGCCATCAGTAAACGTCATTGGGTTCGTACCCGCAGACGCGCCAGACGAGAACCGTAGGACAGTAGTGCTAGGGTTATCGATCCAGAACCACGAACCACCTGCACCTGCAATGCGGACCGCGCCTACGCCACTGGAGCCTTCAAAAGAGCTGGTACCTCCGCGCACATCCAATTTATAACCCGGCGAACTCGTCCCGATCCCGACGTTACCGCTGGCGTCGATGCGCATGCGCTCGGTGTTGTTAGTTGACATCGTCAACGGGATATTGCTGTATGTTCCGACATACGCATTTGTGCCGTCAGCGGCCAAGTAGGTCTGGTTGCTACCAGAACGGACCCGAATGTCATTGTAGCCGGATGCGGCGTAAACATCGAACTTACATACTGGCGTAGTCGTGCCGATACCCAGACGGTCGTTGCTGTTGTCCCAGAACAGGTTGGCGTTGTCCTGCGTGTAGACGCCCGAAGCACCGGCGAAGACGACCGAACCGGCAGTGAAGGCCGTAGCGGTACCAGTACCGCCGTTAGCGACGCCAAGCGTGCCACTGACCTGGGTCGCGAGATTAACGGTGCCCGACAGATCACTAGTCGGGATAGTGGACGAGGCGGTAAACGCAGAAGTGCCGTTGCCCTTGACATAGCCCGTAAGCGTCGATGCACCAGTGCCGCCTTTAGCAACACCAAGCGTTGTGATCGTTGGCTCTTTTCCGTTAAGCTGTGTCTGGATCGACGAGGTAACGCCGTCGAGGTAGCCGAGTTCAGTAGGCGACAAAGTTGCGCCATTGGCCGAGACGTTGCCGGCGATAGTAAGAACCTTGCCAGAACCAACGTTCAGACCAACGCTCGTGCCCGTACCATCCGCCTTAAAAACCGCATCGACAAGATCGAGATCGGTGTTGAGCTTAGTGCCCCAGGTATCAGCGCTGGCGCCAACTTCCGGTTTCGTAAGTCCAAGGTTCGTCGTGGTAGTATCAGCCATAATTTACCTCACGCAGCCAATGAGTCTGGAAATACTCGCGGCGTCCAAGTTTCGCTTGTATCAGAAAGCGGAGTCCAAGTCTCGCTTGATGTTTCTTGCGGCGTCCAAGAAATAGCAGTATCTTCTTGAGTAGTCCATGTCTCGGATGTCGTTTCTTGTGGCGCCCAGGTCTCCGGTGTTACCGGCTGCGGCTCCCACTTCTCAACCGCAGTTACCGCTACGCTCGATTGCGCATTTGCGGTGACGATCCCACGCTGGATGCGGTTGGCAGTTACTTGCGCAGACGACTGAGCGTTAGCCGTAATCTTTACAAGGAACACGCCTTGCAGCGAACAACTAACCGAAGCCGCGGCGTTTGATGTAGCGCCGCTCTGCTGAATGCGGGTAGCGGCAACAGTCGTGCTAGACGTGGCGCTAGACGTAACGCTCGGCTGCTGAATGCGCGTAGCTGATACTGAACCGTTGGCAGCAGCGTTGGCGGCGACGGAGATCGACTGTACGCGGTTAGCGGTAACCGTCGTCGAGGAAGTAGCAGAGGAAGCAACGGCGGCGAGTTTTACGATCTGCGCAGACGCAGACGTAGAAGACGTGGCGTTTACGGTGACCCCAATTTCCTTAGGGTCTATGCCGTAATTGCCACGTCCGTAAAGACCGCTACCGTAGCCGGCCATCTATCAATCCAGATTGATGTCGAAGTCTCCGGCCGGGATGCGAAGCACATCGCCCGACGCAATAGTCTTCGGAGTCGTGAGCGCGCCGTAGGCCAGCAGGTTGCCGCTTGACAGCGCATCGTAAACAGCGGCGTAAGTGATCGTGCCCCACGAACCCGTGGCAGTCGGAAACTCAACCGCCGAAGTGTTCGACGCCTGGTTACCCGTCACCGTAAACGTAATCGTCTGCCGAGCGTATGAACCGCCCGACACTTCGGTGCCGCTGCCGGTTTCACCCGGATCGCTGGTAAACAGCGCGACATACAGAGTGGACGGAGCGGTATACGCAGTCGCCCCGAAGACGTGCAGGAGAACCTTGTTCTCAAGATAATTCGAGAAAGACATTCAACCGATCCTTAACCAAACGTGCGGAAACGCGACTTCAACTTAGACGACCCAATGCGGGCGCGTTCGTCGGCCAGCATCATATCATCAAACAGACGCTGGTACAGCCCGGCCCAGACATTGATTCGCTCATCTTCCTTGAGATACGGGGCTGACTGGATAAGGGCCGCGTAAAGGTAGAGGTCAGGGCTTTCGGTCAGCAACCAATTGGTCGTGTTGCTGTCGGACAGCGCCGGAATTTTGGCGTAATAAAGAAGCTCGGCATCGTACTCGCCATCAGGATACGGCACAACTTGGAACTGCTGGCCAATAGTCGTGTAAAACAATGGCTGCTGCGATGCGCTGTAGACTTGGCTCTCTTCCAACGCCTGTTCCGGCGTGACATAGAGCAATGGCGTCACCGGGTTCGTATTAAGCTGGAACCGAATAGTCTGAAGCCAATCGGCCGGCACCGCGAAATACGGTGTGTCCAGCGTGGCATCCGAGCGCGTCACCATCTTGCGATGACGAATGGTCCGGTTAAACTGCGCTTCGGCCAGCGAAATGAAATTGGGGATTGTGGTGTCCAGGTCGTCCCGGTTTAGCCAATCCGCGATGGCCGACTTCAGTTCTGCGTAAGTCGTGATTGCCATCAGATCGTCCCCGGTCGTACACGCCACATAGCATTGGCGGGATCATTGAGCCACTTCACGAGTTCCTGTTGGTCGTCCAGGATACCCTTCTGCTTTAGCTCCATGTAGACCGTCATCGGAATGCGGCCTACGTGTGTCATGTCGCCCCAACGTTTCGGGGCAGCGTCAAACGCGGCCCTATTCGACTCGACAATTCCGGTAACGTCCTGCTCTTTTACGATGACGGCGTTATCGTCGGTGCCGTCGTAATCGAGATAGGTGTTAATGCCGGTTTCGGCGTCGCTAGAAATAAGGCGCTTTGACATGGGATTATCTCCAAAGGTTAGGGGGCAAGCCTAAACCTGCCCCCACCCCCCTGTCAATTAGGCCGTGGTAAGGTCGGCCACGATGCCGTGAGCGGCTTCGTTCGAGACCTTCAGACCGTACTCAACCAGCATCAGGCGCTTCTCGGCGTCGCCGGTCTTCGCCAGTTCCATCTGCTGGATCGGACGCAGGATCGCCATCGACGCGTAATCGGGATCGACGACAAAGGCGTCACGAGCGCGCTGGAAGCGGTTCGGCACGATGTTCACCGTACCGAAGTCCGACACGTAAACGTCGGCGGCGCCGATGATCTGGGCCTGCTGGCCAGCCGGAACGTCGCGGTAGCGAGTGGCAATGCCGTTGAACGCCGAGGCAGCCTGCTTGTTGAAAGCACCAACCATCAGCATCTTCGGCGTACCGCCCGAGGTCCAGACCTGCGAAACGATGTCCTTGAGCAGAGGCTCAGTGAACGCACGCTGCGTACCGTCGGTACGGGCCGAAATGCCGGCGTTGTTGGTGCCGTCCGACGCCTTGTTGACGTTGGTCTTCAGCCACGCGGGCAGACCAGCGGTGCGGCGGGCGGTGGTGGTGTTACCAGCAACCGGCGACTGGTTGGCAAGCAGGGCGCTTTCCATGTCGCGCTTCAGTTCCGAACCCAGCTTGGCAAGCTGATAGGTCAGTTCCGAACGACGGCCAGCCTTGTCCAGAGCTTCGAGCGTACCCGAGATCACGACGTTCTTGGTCGAAATCTGCGTGTAGTTGCCGACGCGGCTGGTCGGGTTCACGGCGGTGAACGACGAAACGTCGTCGCCTTCCAGCGCGGCGTTCGAAGCCGAAGCAGCGGCCAGGCTGTCGGTCTGCCATTCGAAGTAGGTGTTCTTGACGTTCTCGCGGCCGATGTTCGAGATGAACGGGGTTTCTTCCGGCGAGATGTTGTAGATCACATTCGACAGGTCTTCACGGATACCGATAGCCGAATAGCGGGTGAAAGTATTTGCAACAATAGCCATTAGTAAATTCCTCTTAGATGAGTTTGTCCAAAAGCGCAGCCGCATCTGATATACGGCCAGTACGCACGAGGCGCTGCGATGCCCTCTTTACTTCGGTCGAACCCGTCTTGACTTGCGTACCACTACTGCCAGGCTTCACAATTCGCGCCACCTTCTTGGTTGCCGGCGCTTTCGATTCAGCCACAGTCTTAGTACCCTTATCGAACAGCATGGCTTTGCGGAGAATAGCGATGTGCGACGCCTGTTGCAGCGAATTCACATCTTGTTCCGTCAAGCCCTGCGACAACGCCCATTTGCGAAGATCGTTGACTTCCCGTGTCAGCACTTCCTGGTTCTTCCACTCAGGGATTACTTCAGGTAGTTTGGCACGTTCGGCCTCGATAAACGCAGCCATTGCACGCTGCTGTTCCTTGGCGTTTTCCTGTGCGAGACGCTGCTGCTCGGCCTGGATGGCTTGGAGCTTTTGCGTTTGTTCCTCACGGGACTTCCGCCAATGACGTTCCAACCGCGCTGCCTCAATGGGGTCTTCTTCGTAAAGACTATCCCAATCAGGCTCCGCAGCAGCGTTCTGTTCCAACTGCTGGCGCAGTGCTGGCAGAAGCTGCTCGTATTGAGCGCGTTCGTTGCGGATTGATTCTACTTCAGCCTGGAGCGTCTTGCGCTCATTGGCCAGAGCGGTCACTTTCCGCGTGTAATCCGCCGTCCTTGAATACCCATTCCGAAGTTCGGCTAGGGTGACTTCCATTTCCTCGCCATCAACTTTTACCTTGATGGTCAGGTCTTCCGAAAGTTCCTGCGTTACTTCTTCGTCTGTATCTTCGTCCGTCGGTTCCGAGTCTTCAGCATCGAGTTCTTCTTCAACTTGCCCGTCGGCTTCGTTGTCGTCGTACTCTTCTACTTCAGCCTCTTCACCCATCTCTGGGTCTAGCGCCTCAGTCTCTTGGTTGTCCTCTTCAGGGCCGAGAAGTTTACTGATGGCAAGAGTTGCTTCGTGAAGTCCGATCCCAGTATCGGGGTTGCCGTCTTCAGTGGCCATATATCACCTTTTAGCTGCGATGTTAACTCCTCAATGCAATAGTACCGTCATCGAGGATTGCCCGGAGTCGGGCTTTCAAACGCTCAAGGCATTTGAGCGTGAGAAATAAATCAGTGCGCTCGTCATAGTTGTTGACGCCGGTTAGCTTCCACTCGTCGAATATATCTTTTTCGATGCGGTCGAAACACTCAACGAGCAATTCGTCTTCAAGCAAACGCTTGGCGTGATTACCGCGATCTACGAGTTTCTGTCTGTCCGTCATGCGCTTGGTGTACTAGGCGGGAGAAGAAAAGGGAATGGTGAATTTGCCAGCATCTGCGGCTGGGCGGGCTGGTTAAAGAAATTCCACTCCGGACCCGTGGCGTAAGTTTCGTAGTCGCCAGTAAACGGCTGGAACTGACCCCGGCCGAAAGTCGGCACGGCACCGAAGGTCGGGGTATACGGCATTGCCGTACCCGCACCGCCGCCTTGGCCAACGCCAAGCGCATCCAAGATGCCGCTACCAAGCGTGTAGTAGCGCATGATGTCGCGCAGGAAATTATCCTGCGGCATTTCGGTTTTCGGAACGGTAACTTCGGGCGGTGTAACTAAAGTCGGCCCGAGAATGCTGCCGATAGAGGCGATATCAGTCAGCGGTGGCAGAGACGGGGGTGTCACCTGTGGGGCCTCGACGACGATTTCTTCTGGCAGCGGTTGCTCTACCGGCATTTGCGGTGCCGTAGGCGTAGGCACCGAAAGTATTGGCGCAACAGTTCCAGCGCCGGCAAGGGCGCCCGTCAGCGGGGGTTGCGGCGGTGCGCCCTGAACAACGATCTCG
>Ga0315909_10002967_pt1 | contig 21176 bp, 33 predicted proteins | sample LakEriMetagenome_11_FD_203527 | JGI IMG/M metagenome (GOLD analysis project Ga0315909, IMG submission 203527) | Freshwater fungal communities from buoy surface, Lake Erie, Ohio, United States - Buoy 2 MA125 | ecosystem: Environmental > Aquatic > Freshwater > Lake | place: USA: Lake Erie, Ohio... | reverse complement strand
ATATCATGGCATTCTAGAGGAGATAGTTTACTACCATCTTCTTTACGCTCCATGATAGCATCAATGTGAGCTAATGCAATCTTTAATGGCTCAGGACCAGGTGCTTTACCACCAGCTGTTACAAGTCTAGCTCCTTTCTCACGGATAGCTCTAAAGTCAAACTTAGGCTTTAGACCACCTTCAAAATAGAACTTCATTAACACTTTCACAGCATCAGCCCATCCCATAATACTATCCTCAATAAGATAGTTCTTATGCTTATAAGACTCTTGTTTCTTAACGGCTGGTAATTGAGCTACATGGTGCTTCTGTACAGAAAAACCAACACCTGAACCACCTAATAATAAGAACATAGTCTCACTGAAGCTATATAGACTATCCACTGGCAGATAAGCACAGTTATATCCCCTAGCGTTATTCACTTCCATAGCTGGACCAGCAAACTGAAGAGCCCTCATAGATGGTAACACCTTCTTATCTCTGATAAACTTGGCACTCTCTACAATAGCATCTTTTAATTTAGGATATTTCTTGATCATCATTGTCTCATACCTATCCACTATCTCATCCCAGGTTTCTCTTCTCTTGAGTTCTGGGACATACTTCGCATACTTACTAAAAATCGTGATTTTACTCAACGCATCTAATCCTAAATCCATGTTATGTTTTGTTTTTAATTGGTTAAAAAAAGGGGGTTGCAAATGTACAACCGCCCTTCTTACAAACCAAGACATTTCAAAAATTCTACTTAACTAAATCTCTTATTTTCCAACCAAGTTCTGCATCATTAGGATGATTTCTAACTAGATTAGTTATTTCCTTTTCAAGGGTCATAAGTTTCTCTATGTAGAGCGTTGCATCCATCAGCTCTTCTTGTAGATGTTTGAGATAGTTATCCTTATTGTTGGTTTCTAGAGTGGTGCCATACTTATTAATACCTACAGCACTTCTAATTTCATACTTACGGACAACTTGGTCAACTATACTATCTGTCATAACTTATTGTTTAAGATTTCAAATGCTTTTTCAATAGCTATCATTTCAGCTTCCTTCCTTGTAGGCTGTTCACCAGTGATGTCACCTATAGTGTATTTGAATTCCATACCACCAATTAATGGATTAGGAGTGATTCCAATGTATACCTTATTGGCATCAAATACATCAAATAGCCCTCTAGGCTGTGCATCAATCATAACAGCTACCTTATCGTTATCAATACCTGACTCACGAACATAATCCTTGAAGTTCTCTGGAAGATTTTCATCCTTTAAAGACTCTAACATTACATTCAGAAAGTATTGCTTGACAACAATAGCTGCTTTGTCATAACTTTCTAATAGTTCTAATCCTGTCATAGCGATTTTGTTTTATTTAGTTCTTCATATTTGTTCTGCCACCAGTCTCTCTCGAAATCAAACTCTACACAATCTGTTGTATTTTGATTATTCTTAATACAATCCTCGTATAGAACAGCATTCTTGAGGGCTTCCATTTTACAGAACAGAATGGTATTTTCTATACCAAACTTCTTTACTAGTTCTTCTAGCACTTCTTTGTTATACATGTTCTTTGATTTTATCTAGGTCAAGAATCTCTTTTTCTTCTATAAAACCATGCCAGACTTCCATATCATCATCAAATGTCATGTCAAACTTTTCTTCCCAAAACTGCTTTAAATCTTCTGTCTTGTTAAACACTCGATATTGAAGAGAAAGCTCATCCTTTTGGAAACCGTTTTTCTTTATTGTGATAATTCTAGGGAAAATCTGCTGAAATTTGGTAGAAGTTTGGGAATATTTGCCCTGTTTTATCAACTCTATATCAGGCAATAGCCTTGGATTGATTTGATAAACCACAACAACATAACCATCTTCATAATCATAATCATCAATGATTTGCTTTGTACGTTCGTATTCACCGTCTAGAAACACTTTGAACTTATCTAGATCTTCAGGCTTAAATAAAAGATAGACAGAATCATTGTATTGTACATCTCTTCTGCTATCTTTTATAAAACCATTGACAAACCCATTATTTGTTAGCTTTTCTTTACCAATACTAAATATTGGAACAATGAATATAGTGGTGATTGTCTTTGTTGTCTCCATTAACCTAATTTTACTAACCCGTTATTTAAATAATTCTCTCTGGAGATATTCCATTTATCGTTCTTGATAGCCCATTTGAGGTCTTCAATAATAGATTTAACACCTGGATACTTTCTACCCTTGTGCTCAAATCCTTGAGAAGCATCTTCAAACGACTTATCATCCATAGTGAATACTAGTGGACATGCATAGTTTGTGCTGTCACATACAATAAACTTAGGAGGTAATATTTCATATTCTACAGCTACTAGCTCATCAAACATGTGCTTTGCTGCATGGAAATACAAATAGCCCTGTATATAAGCTCTACGATAGAGATAATACTCTTCATAGAAATTCTCTACAGACCATGTGCATTTAAGATCATATACCTGGATTGTTTTCTCTGTATGGTCAACAATCACCTTATCCATCATGCTCTTGAACATATGTCCATATACAACATATCCTTCCACTTGGAGCTGATTATATACATTGTAGCGTGCACTATTAACTAGGTTTACAATTGGTGCTGTAAAATCGTTAGTCTTAAGCTCTTCTACAATCTTCTCTGCATTAGCTATATCCTGTGTAGTAACAACGGTTAAGCCCTTGCTTCTCACCTCACGGATTTCTTTGTAATAGATTTCTGCATCAGATCCTATGAATTTAGCAAGAACAGCATCAAGCTTAATCTTGAATCCAGAATCTACATACGCATCTTTCATGATGTCTTCCATTTCTCTGGTAACTACACCATCTTCATTTGTAGCTGCAGCTGTATGTCTATACAATGCTTCTACGAATTCTAGCATAAGATTGGTTGGTGCACTAGTGACAGTTGACATATAAAACCTCTCATCAAAAAGTTCTGGTTCCATAAGTTGTGTCTCTACCAGTCTACCAATAACTGATGCTGCTGTGTCTTTATCCTCTACCTTCTCATTTAGGACATACTTCTTGTGGTATTTCTTTCTGTCCACAGAGAAGTCCTTCAAGCTTGAAGAACTGTCCATTACTACAGCTCTATAAGCTGCTTCTGTTCTGTTTGGTCCTTGTATCATTTAGTGTTTGTTTAAAAGATTCTATAATGTAAGGATGCATTGCCCTCACTTCTCTTGGTACCCTCTGAAAGAACCATCTCACCTCTAGTTCATAAGGATCTCCCTTATCATCTATATTTTGTGGATGGATTAACCAGAAATAGTGCTTCTCTGAGTTATACGTAATATATCCCTCATGCCATATCTCTGTGAACGATGGTTCTTTATTGATTGTTATCTCTAAGTTGCTCATTTTTCTCTAATTTAGTTATAAGTTTACTTAGTTCATTTAACATAAGTTCTACATGTTCTTTAGTATAAACATGTTCTTCAAACATATCTTCTGATATAGCATCTATATCATCAACGTTTAAACTTTTTAAATAATCAAGAGGTATACTTTTCTGTGGATCAATTTGATGACGTACGTAACAATAAACTACTTTTAATGTTTCTAAATCTGTCATTTCTTCTCTAATTTAGTTTTTACATCATGACAAGATTCACATAACACCTGTAGATTATCTAGTTCACAGAACAGACGCTCTACAAATCCTGCTAAGTCTTCTTTACAGTTTAAACTACCTGCAGGCTTAATGTGATCCACGTTAATTTGTTTTTCTGGAAACCATGCTTTACAGCTATTGCATTGATATTCAAACTTTTGTCTCTTACTGGGACCTTTATATGCCCTACGAGCTTTCATCTTACATTCTGTAATAGGTTTCCACCATCTAGACTTCTGTCTCAAAGCACTCCTAATGAAGCTCCAGAAAGCTGATTCTGTCATAGTACCACCATTTCTCACCTTTGGACTTTTAGCTCTAGGTATCTTTGCTCTTCTCTTTGTTGCGTTCTTTTTCATAAGCTTAATATAAGACCAGGGATTTTAGCCCCTGGTCCTACAAAGTTAGTCAATATTTACGATTCTCTTAGAGATTTCTTGTCTTATTTCATCAAGACTCTTAACGATTTTAAGTACTTCTACAGCAGATAAAGCAGGGAGATTGAACTCATACTTCTTAGCTTCTGCAATAAAGCCTTCTCTAGCTTTTGTGCTTAGATTTTCCAATTCGCGAATTGCATAGCTCTCATCAAGCTCCATTGTATCAAAGTCTAGATCATGTAAGATTTCTGTTGCTTCTTCACGAGGAACAGTCATAATTGGTAAATACTCATAGCATCTACCTTTAGACTCACCGATACCTACAACTTTCATTGGATTGATAAGTACAAGTACAGATGTGTCACCACAACCTACATAATGAATCTCATCAGATGTGAAGTGTAAACCTTCTGCACCACAATCATCAGTATTCCATCTACACTGCTCCATAGGCATGTTTACTGGTCTACCAATTCTGATGTCAAATGTCTTTGTGTGAGCATCTGTAAATCTATTCTCTGCTCTATTAGGCAAATCAAGATAGAGTTCAGTTAGATTACCAATCTCTTCACCATTATCAATTTTAACAGTGTGCTCATATGTACCTTGACCATCACATTCTGGACAATCGCAACTGTCTTCACCATCTTCTGCATAATCTTCATCATAATCATTACAAGGAACAGTTCCTGTACCATCACAATATTCACATGTACAGCTTTCAACTTTGAATAACCAGTCCTTATGAACCATTCTATACTCACCATTCTCTAGGAATACAGTGTAATCAGCTGGGCTTTTCTTCCATACAGCCTTCACCTTGTTATAAGCATTGCTGATGAATTGTACTAGCTCTGTAGATCCATGTAATGTTACAACGTTACGTAATGCTACAAAGAATCCTTGCTTGGTGATACGGAAGCTATTCTTCTTTAAGAAGTTGTATAGCTTGTCAGCCACCTCAGCTCTAGGATTTAAGCAACACCACATAAAGAAACGCTTAAGAGATTGATACTCATCGTCTTTTTGTATAAGTTCATTCACCTCATCGATTTCTCTATCTGTTACATTGTCCATAGAGTTGTAACTGTGATTACCAATAATCTTTAAGAACTCATCTACCATCAAAGGTGGGATACTTCTGTTGATTCCCTTGATATAAAGACTACCGTCTTTCATCTCAAAATCATCAAACTTAGCTAGATACTCAGCACCTTTCTGAATAGCCTTGGCTTTCTCATATGCAGCCTGTGCTTCTTGCTTTTCCTTTAGTATATCTGGAGAACCTACAAGGGTCAACAAACAAGCTTCTGTCTTACATTCTCTAGCATTATTGAAGTCTTCTGCTGTAGCTTTAGACTTAGTGATGATAGAACCATCATTAAGCACCACTGTAAGCACATCATTCACAATCTTAATGTTGGAATAAGGCTTAACAGTAGTTGGTGTATTAACTATTGGTGCGGTTGGTGCCCATGGATTACTAACCCCTACCCCACTTATTGTATAAATAGGAGATTTCTCTTTTTCATCCAATCTTTCTAGTGTCTTCTCTAATTTTTTAACTTCAATCTCATGTTGTAATTCATCTAATTGCTTTTGTTTCTGGCTTTTGAACCAGCTTAAACTGAATAGTCCCATTTTGTTTTGTTTTTGTTTTAAAATAAATGTATTAAAAAGAGAAATATATTGCTCATTTGGGGGGAAAATGCATGAAATTTTAGAAAAATTCATGCAAATAAGCAATATATTTCCTTTTTTGTTATAAATTCTCTACCAACTGCTCTACAGAAGCTTCTGTTAACTCTTCTACAACCTCTTCATTGATACGAATGTTGTAGTGTTTCCAGTCAATCTTGTGTCCATGATACTTAAATAGATCACGGAATGCACGGATTATTGGAGAGTCATCATTATCATAGCTGTGGATTTTATCAGCCATAGCTTCAATGAATGGTAATCTTTCTAGAAGGTTCTTCACTTCCACATACTCATGATATATCTCCATATCAAATAAGTTGTGCGTTTGGGCTACCTCTAGCATAGCAGTATAGATTGTATCATTACCACCACAGTGATGCTCAATCTTGTAATCATTTAGTCTTTGCATCTTTTCATACAAATCTGTAGAGATGAAGCCAATTTTCTCTTTTCTAACGAACGACCTACTGAAGCTGTTGTGTAACTTTTGGATTAGATAGGCTGTTATAATTCTCTTGAATGGTTTGTTTTTACCTTCCATAAACTTAGTTAAAGGGATTAGATTGTGTATATCAATAGTAGATAGTGTCTTAATCTCTCTCTCAGAGAATACAGCTAGTTCTATCTTATTCTTATTAATAACTGAATATAGTTTGTCCATAGTAGCAATATCTGCCTGGGTACCATATATCACAAGTTTGTTATACTTGTGCATATCAGCAAGACTATAAATCTTACTAACCAGTTTAGAATTCTTGTCCTGTACACTTCTTTCTAAATCCACTAAATACCTACCAATAACTTCACCTTCTAACTTAATACGTCTCACCTTTGTTCCACCAACAGTAACAGTGATTCCCTTTTGCTTCTTCCTAGATTCTAGGAAAGCTTGTGGTATTACCATTTCATCAAGGTTGATAAAGGTAGATGTAAGAGAAGCTAATACAGTTTGAAACTCTGCAATAAGCTCTCTCCACTCAGTTCTTGGATAATTTGGTAAGTCAAGAAGCTTCATGTAAGTATCATAATCATTCATCTTTGTAAGACTACCCAATTTGAATGTCTTCACCTTTCTAATGAAATATGCATGTCTACCTCTTGGGGCTATACTCTTAATATAATCCTTCATAGCACCACTAATCTTCTCAGAATAGAAATAATGTGGTTCATCGTTTCTGTTTATAATATCAACACCATTTCTCCAATAACTCTTTATCTGAGACATTCTACCATTGTAAAGCTCAAACTTCTTATCATATTCACCAAGGATGTATTCCTTATTTCTGACAAGTTTTTGTAAGTCAAGCTTCTTTAGGCTGCTCACCTTAGGAGAAGCGATTAGAACAGTACCGTGTTTAACTATATCAGTGAGGTCAAAGTTAATATCCTTACCAGGAACATTAACATATCTTCTGTTTGTAGCATGGTATCTCAATACAGCAATGAAATCATCAGTATCAGCAACAGTTTCATTGTATTTGGTAATAAAATGATCAACCATTTTACCAATCTTAGCTAGGATGATATCTTTTGCTTCCTTGGTATATCTTATGGATTCTCTGTTTGGTGTAGGAAATAAACCATCTGTAAGACTGAATCTCAAACCTACAGGAATCTGTATTCTATCAATACCTAACTTGCTGAAATCCAATGGATAATACACGTTATCTAAACAAACATGTAAATAGCTGTCTCTGGATAGGCTAGAAGCTTGATAGTACTCAGATCTATGGATGGTGAAATCATTTCTCACTTCATTATCTAGTACATTGAAATACACGTTCTCAAAATAAGCTAGCTGTTCTCTAATTTTACGTACAAAATCATGTCTGTCGTAATAGTCAACTGGTATAGTTATCTTAACACCGTTTGGCTGATCTGTAGGAGTCTCATGAAGTAAATCAATTGAATTCACTTCTTCTCCCTCATACATCATGTATTTTCTTTCCATTCCATTTTTCCTTGCAGTGAAATAGAAGGTAGATGTGTATGCTAGTGGGGCCTTGAAACCAAGACCCATCATGCCTAATTCTGTGTTGCTATCACGTTTTGTACTCTTACCATATTTGCTGATGATATTAACTACATCATCTGCATCTAGACCAATACCAAAATCCTCTACAGAGAATTCATAGTTATCATGGTTATTCCTATTGAGGCTAACGATGATTGGTTTATCAATACCTGCTCTTCTGTGACTATCTAATGCATTAGAGGCACACTCACGAATAGTGGAACCTATTGCATCTGAATATAAATTCTTACTTAACATTTGCATTAGCACCTGAGCTGAGTCCAGGTCTAATGACATTCCAATTGATTCTTGTGATTCTCCTTCTTGTAGGATAGTTGCTTCTGTCTGTTTTTCTAGTATCATGATTAGTAGTTTACTTCGATGTTAAAGTTTTTTAATGCTTCTTTTGCTTCCCTGATGTCTTCTATGTCTTTTGGGTTTGTAATGTTTTCTCTGTTCAATTTCATAATTCGTGTATCTCTTGGTGTGTTAACATAGCATTTCCAAAATCTATTTAACTTAAGAGGTTCTGTAGGTTTTCCTTCAGCAACTAATTCTGCTGTTTTTACGTTAAAACGTTCCATACAATGCTTAACAGCATTAGGCATGTAATACTGAACAGTTCCTCCCATTCCTCTTCCATAATAAATACCCAATGAGAAATCATTACCATTAGCAATAGCAATGAGGTCTCCCTTTTCAATTTTTTCTCCAAATCTAACGTTGTACATAATTAAATAGTTTTAATAAGTTCTGATTTTCTGATTTCTATTTTTTCATTTAGGTTCATCATCAACATAACAAACATTTCACGTGCTTCGCCATAGTCTAGTTCTATTACCTTTTTATTAGGGAATTTAAACTTCATACCATTACTATCATCTGTTAATCTTAATGCTGTTTCTCCTCCACATGTCCAATCCTTATGATGTGAGTATTTTAATATATCTTCTTCATGAGCTCCAATTATAAGATCATAATCATAATCTAAATCTCCACCAATGCTGTTTTGTACATACACTTGTAATTCTTCCATAATTTTAGTTTTAGAATGGCACTTTTTCTAGCCAATCGATTTCTGTATTATTGTTTTCTTTTAGTATCTTGTTTAGCTTGGTAAATACACCTTCTGTATCCCAATCAGTTTGCTTGTAAGAAGCACTGGCTGGATGACTTACAGTGAATGACCAACTAAACGGTGGTACATATCTCTCATACTTGGAAGCATCTTTCCCTAAGAACAGAATAGGCACTCCTGTATAGGATAGCACCTCTTCAAATAAATACTTAGTAAAAGGTTCCCAGATATCAATATGTGAACCTGCTTTGTTGATTTCAGTGGTTAACGCTGCGTTATACATAAGAACTCCTTGTTTAGCCAAATAGGTAACATCTGGATTCTTTAGTATAGTGAGGTTTAATCCCTGATACAACTCTTTTTCTATTCCATCATAGAACTTTGCTAGAGAAGGTTGTAATATGCCTGTTGTAGAACAGCCCATTAACAAACCTTCTGCTATAGGACTACCATTCTTTAATGTGTGGTAGGGACACATACCCACCATAACCATTTTTAGGTCATCTAGTGAAGTCTCTAAAAAGCATCTATAAACATTAGGAGAAAGAGGAGCAATCTTCTTGCCCCTCTGACTCTCTGATTTTAGGAATTTATAGATGTTATCACAAGCTTCACTTTCAATAAATGGCTGTATAAGTCTATGCCATGATGGGTGAAATTGTGATTCAAATTTGTTCCAATTCATATTAAAATAATTCTAATTGTTCTAATTCCACAATCATAGGCATCTCATCAGATGCTGTATGAAGTCCTGAAGCATCTACAAAGAATGAATGTGCTTTAATGTGACTACTCATCCAGTTTGCAGGATGTGTTTCCTTCATAGCAAATGTTGTGTAGTTGTACAACTCCCATAAGCTATCAGGTGCACCATAATCATGTGTAGGGCTAGTTAATTCTCTGGTAATGATATTCAATTGTGTAGATGTAATAAACTGCTCTTCAATCATCATTCTACCAATCAATTCAGCTTTAACACGCTTAGTAACTTCCACCTGCTTCATTTGATCTCTCTGGAACTGAATAGTTCTAAAGCTTTCTCCTGCAGCCTTGATGTATTCACTAATAGCATTTGGTGTAAATGATTGTATTTCACCTACGTGTTTCTTCTTAAATGCACCATAATCACCTGATACACAACCATTCTGACAAATCATAATGCGTGTACCTAGGGCAAACTTTAATGTAAGTTGCTTGTTGTAGCTATTCTGCCAGCCAATTTCTAATTGCATCTCACTATCCATTACGTTCTTGATAGTAAATCTACCATTAGCAATCTGACCATTTGTACTAGCTGTGTATGTTTCTTTGTCTAATACAAATCCAGCCTTCTGAATGCCATCCATTGTAAGATCAATCAATTGACCATGGCTAACTGGTTTGTAAGTTCTTGTCTGTGCAGGAATATCTGCTGCAAGAATCAATTCTTTCGTTGTGTTGTAGTTCTCAGTTTTCATACTCTTCTGTTAGTTTAATTTCTGTTTTAAAATATTTTGATAATATACCTTCTAGGTTCTCAATACCAATACACTCCACTTCATCTCCTTCTGTTGTCTCAAGAAATTCTATTTCGCTTTGAATAGCTTCTTTTAATTCATGCAGTGTCATAAAATGTGTTTTTGTTTTAAATAAGATTCTATTGATTCCAAACCATGAGCTTTTGCTAAATCAGCCCAGTCCTTTATACCCTCTGTTAGATACTTACGTGGGACATTAGCATAATCAAAATCAAATAGCTTGGTAATCTGTTGTGAGTTAGTTACACCTGTAACATCGCTATCAAAGCTGAGGATTTGTCTGTCAGAATTAGCTTTAAGATATTCTAGGTTCTCTGGAGAGAAACAACCAACACCTTCATTCTGTACAGCACAGCTACATGGAAATATCTTTTTCATAACCATATAGTCTTTCTTACTCTTATTGATGAATGCCACCTTACAATTAACTATGTCCTCTTTACCATCCATAGCGGTGATAGGAACATTGTTAGGTAACCATTTAGTTTTCTTATCTCCAAACGGTGTATAAATCTTCCAATGTCCATCATAGAAATAACCAAACCTCATTTCCTGACCATTAGTGTAGAACAAACTCTTGTTCAAATACACCTTCTTGATAGAATAGACGTTGTTACTCTTTAGATCCTCTATATCTATATGATATTGATTCCAATAGGCTAACTCCTCTTGTGTAAACTTCTTTGTTACCACCTGGATGAGAGAATACCTCTTAACAGCATCTGGTTGTTTGTATTCAGCTGTTATTTTCTTGTATTGCTCTGTACCCTTGGTAACTATTCCTAATCCAAAATCTCTGTCTATAAGCTTTAACACATCATTCATACTAGATAGATTGTGAAGGAGCTTAACAAACTCAAAACAGTCACCTCTCTTACTGGTATCAGCAAAGTCAATAAATGATATAAAACCCCTTTTATTCCCTATTACAAAGGAAGGATTGTTCTCATTCCTAAATGGAGAGAAGGTCACTCTATTGAGCTTCCATGTCTTATCAGGCATATAGAACCTAAATATATCATAATCAGTTATCTTGTCTAGTACGGACTCTGGTGTAAGCTTTGTTTTTCTTTTTCCGTTTATCATATATATAAAGTTAAAACCCCCCACCTTTTTACAGATGAGGGGCTTTTATAGGGGGGAGGGGACAAAATTAAAAGTCGCTATCATCTTCTTCTAGCACTCTATCTGAGGCTACAAGATTATCATCTGCGTTATACTCTGCTAAGTCTTTGAATGTATAGAACTCTTTACATCCATACTCACCTGTAACGTTTAATACAAAACGCTCATGAGGTTTTAGATCTTTAGACTTCTTCTCACGTAATCCTTTAAGGATTGTAGAGCTACTGAAATCCACCAATCTAAATTGCTTCAATGTATAAGCAGGTAGGAATCCCTTATTATATACACCTTGATACTCCTTAATATCACCATCTTTCTCAACAGTCTTCACTGTAGCTAAAGCAATGACATTTGTACACCATTCACCATTGATTTGGTCTCTTAGGTCTTTAACATTACCCTTCATAAGCTTACTCCAGTCTAATTGTAGAGTGGTTTCAGCATCACGATAATCTAAATTACCTAACCATGTACGCATGAAGTTATAAAGATCTTCTTCACCCATATAAGCTACACGAACATCACGCTCTGTAAACCATTTAGGGAGATTGTTTTCATCATCAGCCCAAGAACAGCTACCAACAGAGTTGATGTATTGCTTCTTGCTGCCATCTTTGTTTTCTCTTTCTTTGTTCTCAAGAAAGAATACAGCCTTAAACTTATCCTTACTCTTAACTTCTTCAAGCCAGATGTCTACACGTAGTGTTTTATTACCATCTTGACTTGTTCCCAAATAATCAGCTGCTTTGCTGTCTTCTTTAAGTTCAATACCTAATTTGTCTTTGAACTCTTCAATTGTTGGGTTAATTGCAATCACATTAGCTTCAAATAAACCTACCTTCTTTGAAAATGTAGATTCTCCACTTGATTGCTGTCTTTTGTTTCCACCGATTCCTGACATGTTTTTCTAGTTTTAATTGTTATTTATAATATTCGTCAATTGTGTCTACTACAAGCTGTAAGTTGTTTGGGATTTTAACATCTGCAAACATACCATCTGGGCTCTTAGCTGGATACTTTCTAAAGCGATTTGTTAAGAACTGATAATTAGCAGAACCATCCTTGTTATCTTCTACATGTGTATATAAACACACAGTTAGTAAACCTTCAAGGACAATCTGATTATCAATCAATTTACCTGCAGTTTTGATTTTGTATCCTACAATCTCACCACCATCTTCAATAGTTTCAGGGTGTGTGAAATAGAACACTTTTAAATCATCACGCAAGCGTCTTGCTTCTCTAAACAATTCTACCATATCTCTAGCCATTAGAGTGAACTTGGTATAACCAACTTCTGTAGCTTTTGCTATCATATTGAAACCCATAATGTAATTAGAGTCTTCAATGATGATGTTTTTAATGTGAGGTGCTTTCTCTGAGATAGTCCTGAGTAATCGAGTGATTTCAATTGCATCATCTACCTCTTTGTAATTCTTGTTTTCTGAATTGTACAACTTCTCTGCCCCTTTAAAAGGTAATTCCTTTTTAGCAACATTGATGATGTACGTTTCTTTGGGGTCTAAGTGTTTGATAGACGTTGATTTACCTGTACCAGTTGGACCAACAATACCAATTAATTTGCTTGCCATGTTTAATATTTAGTTATTTGTTTGCTCCAAAGATAAGGTAATTTCCTGAGATTTCAAAATATTTTTTTGAGGTTTTAATAGGTCTGGATTAGCAATAATTTCATTATAATACTTCTCTCCATCAGCTTTGTGAGCAAACCATTTAACAGCTGAACCATCTAATCTAACTACATACATTGTACCGCTTCCTGGAGTGGTTTCTTCTAATAATTCTAAATTCATAGATACTTAATTTTTGATTTGTCAAAGAACTCAAGAGCTTTCTTGAGCCATTTTAATTCCACTTCCTCATTAGAAGATATGATGTATATATGGGCTTTCTTGTCTGGAGTGTTGTATTCCATAGCCATACATCTATTAATCTTCTGAGCAAGGTTTTCTGCATTACTATCGAAGTAATTGATAATCACCTTGTTAAGTGGTTTGTACGTTACACCTGTGTTACCTATCTTAACAACAGCCAAATGATTTCCCTTACCTGCAGCAAAATCTGTAAAGATTTCTTTCTCTGTAGATTTACTGTGATATGAAGGAATACCAAGTGTGTCAGCTATTTTAGTAACACCACAAAATACCAAGATTCTATCTTGCTTATGTTTAGCTAAGATTTCTCTTGTCTTCTCCATTTTAGCCACACTGTTCTGTATGATTCTCATTCTAGCTAGACGTAGGAACATTGTTGCTTTTCCTTGTCTTTCCAGTTGATCAATTACCCATGCATAGCTATCAAATTGTTTCTTCTCTGTACGTTTCTTCCCTTTATAATCGTTAATACGCTTATCATCTAAAGGAACCTTTATTACAGTGATTTCATAGTCTGTAATAACTCCTTCTGCAATAGCTTGTTCTATTGGATAGGTAGCTAATACATTCAGTTCAAGCTCCTCATTGAGGGTCTTTTCTGTATTACTAGCTAATGTTCCTGTAAGACCAAGCACATTTACGCATTTTAGATCCTTTACAGCCTCTATTTGTGCTTCTGACAACAAATGTATCTCATCTAGTATTACCAGGTCAAATACACCTCCTGTGTGCTTTTTAATAGATAGGTGCGTAGTGTACGTTATATAGGGATTCTTGTATTTTCTAGTCTTGAAATCAGCTTCCCAAGCCTCTTTAATCTTAAGATCTGGATAGGCTATCAGGATGTTGATATCTTTGTCTAGTTTCTCTAATATATTGATAGTTGTATAGATCTTCCCAAATCTAGGACATAAGTTTAGAATACCAAACTTTCCATGTTTTAGGAACACCTCAGCAAACTCTTGCTGCCTCTTATCTCGTAAAGAGATTTCCTTTTTTGCCATAGCTTATAATTGTAGTAAATGACCAAAATAACCATTCAAAATTGACAGCCACGTATGGATCATATTTTTGTATGTTGTTCATAATACTAACTGTAGGCAATACTACAATCTGCCACCAATGATCTTTTTTACTTGGTAGCGTGTTATATACTTTTGTTTTTATACTCATGTTTATTTGTTTAGGAAAAATGATTTATTCACGACTGCTGTATAATCCGCTTCTGTAATGTCTCTCACTCTAGGCAGTTCCTTGAACATACCAATGCTTCCTAAGAAACCTAAGCCTATTCTAACATCATCTTCACCATAGCTATTCTTAATTAGCCTGAGAGATCTAAAATACTTAGCACCATATCCATCTTTTAGTTTATCTAATTCATAGCCTGATGGATCAGCCACTTTATATCTCATTGGGTCAAACAATCCTAGTACAACATCAGCATCATTCTGCGTGCTTGAACTCTCTGCAAAGTCTTCTAGTTGTGGTTCTACATCACCACTCTTTAATCTTGCCATGTTAGAAATGCTCCTATTGAACTGACTAACAACAACAGGACTATATCCATAGAAGTCTCTAGCATATCTGAGCTCATCACTCATCTTATCAATAGCATCTTTCTTTGTAGGCTGGGCTTGTGTAGTTTTTAATAAGCCTATATGATCGATAACAACCATAGTGATTTCATTCTCATTTGTGGGGACATACTTCTTATTGTATTCATCCAGCTGCTCAATAGTTCCATTCTGTAAAGCATGTGCCTTTAATTCTTTGGCAATACCAACAGCATTCTCTGGACCATCAATAATTGTAATCACTTCGCTCATCTCTCCTATATAGTCTTCATACATTAGAAATAGATCATGTTCATCTTTGGTCATTCTATCATTCCAGCCCAACAGTTTATTAACTGTGATAGTTATACCATGATCGATGAATATTCTTCTACCTACCCATTTAGCCATCTTATAGGTTCTGCTTCTCTCCATAGATCTGTATATAATCCTTAGCTTGATGTTTGTCTTATTTGCTTTGCTTATATACCAATCAAATGGATTAAGCACATATGCATCATCAATAAAGCTAGTTTTACCAGAACCTGTGAGACCACCTACAAGTGTATATATGGACTTTCTAATACCAATATATCTATTAAGTCTATCAAACCCCATAGGTATACCACCATTCCTACCCTCTAAGCCTGCCTGTACCTGTTTTTTTAAGTCTTCAAAACTCATAATAGTTATATTTCTTCTTTTACTATAAAATCAACATGCTCTTCACAATCTTCACACCATCTATCTCCACTATCATCACTACATTCCCCTGCATATTCACTATTGTTTACATACTGCCAAACTCTTATCTGAATAGAATCTGCTGATCCACATTCTTTACATACCAAAATTTCATTTTTCATATATCTGTACCTCCATTTGTAGGTGCTTTATCTTCCACAGTATAGCCCTCTTTTAAGAGCTCTATAAAGGGTTCAAAAGAACGCTGGTTTAAATAAGTGAGACTATTCTGCATGTATGTTAGCTTATTAGTCCCTGTTTTTACAGAATTCTCTTTCTTTTGTAACACATCTAGATTCAATGAATCTATTAGGTCTTTTGCTGTATATTCTCCTTCCTCTAATATCTTATCAAATTTCAACTGACAGTCTTCCTTGGTCTTTCTTAACGTTCTATCACCTGAGAACTTCTTCCCTTTGTGCGTAAAGTTGTCTGTACCTGGAAAAGCTTTCCACCACTCTTCAAACTCTGATGTGATGTCCACCTTCTTCTGTATCCTAACAGTTGGTTCTTTGATGTTAATAAATTTTAGAAGCTCTTTACCTGTGAGCGTTAGTCCCTTTTCTGTTATTAATCCTTTCCTAACTAACGTTTGATAAAGAGCTTCTATTTTAATGTTATCAGTTCGTAATGCACGAACATCATAATTCTCCTCTATAAGCTTTAATAGGAATACAACATCTAGGCTGTATCCTTTCTTGAGTAGTTCCTCAAAATGGAAGTACGTTATGTCTAACTTCATCTCTCTCTAAGATTTTATCTGTATCTACAATAAATATAGCTGCAGGCTTTCTAAACTTGTTTAACTCCTTCTGGATTTGTTTATCAAGCTCATAGCTCTCCTCTTGCAAATATACTAAATCTTTAAGAAATTCTCTCTCAAAATCTTCGTTAATTTTCAGGGTTTGGTCTCTCATTTTTAAAGTCTTGATTGTTCCAAAAGAATGGGCATGCTGTTGTGACAACACCAAGATTATCAAGGTTTTCGTCAAACATAAAACTCATTTTAAATGGAGGGTCTTGAAAATAAGATTGTCCTAATTCTTCTTTAGGACAAGTGTATCTGTGACAATTTAATTTTAGTGGACAAAACCCACCTTTGCATGCTGATATATCTGACATGATTAATTGGTTTTATATGATTCTTCTTCCCAGTCACAATGCTCTAAGCAATCTGGGCATATACCTATTTCAGGCATTGTGGTTTCTGCTCCACAGCATGTTGATGTTGCCATAATATTTGTTTTATTCAGCAGCCCAACCAAAGAACATCCATTTACCTGGTCTTTCTGTCGGTGCTTTCTTGTATGTAATTTTAGCTACCTTTTTACTTCCTTTATCAAGAGTCTTCTCCATGCATATATGTGTAGAACTTTGATGTTTTTCTGTATATTCTCTGCCCTTTTTAACAGCTTCGCCTTTTGTATCACAAGATGTAATCATTCGTAATGAATCATCATACACTACATATTTAAGCACCCATTTCTTTGTACCTGGTGTAACAAGGTGCTCCACCTGAGATTTGGTTTTGTTCTTATTTCCAACAGGCTCTTGTAAGCAAATCGAACAACAGTCTCTTTTGTTTAATATTTCCACTTTAGAACGTACAAATGGTTCTAAGTCTAGTTTACTTCTCTTATACTCCTCTGTAATGTCTCTAACACTATGTGTAGTGCTGATTGTACCATTATATCCTTCTTGATGTCCATACTCAACTTCTGCTTCTTCACAAGCACTCTTGTATGCATCGTCTAATGTTTTACCATATCCCGTTTGTTGAAACCAACTTGCTCCCATAATTGATTATTTTAATAATTTTTTAATTGCTTTTTTTGCTAGCTCTATTTTAGCAGCTTCTCTTAAATTGTCTGTAACATCCTCTTTTTTACCTACATAATAATTAACCCATACTCTGTTGTATTTTCCTTTATGTATAGCAGTTCTAGCATTTACATATACGTTATCAGGATATTTAGAACATTTTACTTCTAAAAAACAAACTTTCATCTCAATAACTTTCTTATAACACGAAAGAACATCCATCTTTTCTAACACCTGTATGGCTTTTAATGGTTGTTTAAGTTCGTCTTGTAGTTTATTGATTTCAATTGTAAATATGCCTTTGTTTTCTATATATTTATCCTCAATCATATCTTTATAATCTCTTGATAGACCTAACATAATTATCCTTTTATACGTAATCCAAATTGTAAATCAAAAAAATCAAATGTACTCTCAGCTCTTGACTTATTGCATTTAAACACTTTCTTTAATAGTGGTAATGCATAAGCTTTGAACTGATCGTGTTGCTCTTGTGTCATGGTCCATTTATTGTACCATTCTCTTGTCATATGTGCTTCTTGTATTGATTTACCAATCATATCTAATTGGTAATCAAGCAAATGCTCTGATATGTTTTCTCTGTTAACCGTTGCCATTAGAATAAACTTAATTGGTTCTTGTCAATATTAACTTTTCTTCTCTTACCCTCAAACTGTATTTTATGTATAATACGTTCAGCACGCTCTATGTAATAAGCATAATTGATGTTATCAAGAGGATGATCTGGTGGTAGATAATTACATACATGCATCACCCATTCACCTGCTTCCACTTGACTCACATCAGCAGCATTAGTTGTACAATCAGGGTTTTTCACCTTTAACAGCTTTTCACCCTTATTAGACACATAATACCTGATTAGCTTATTGTACACTGTTTTTTTACCATTGGCTACTCCTTCATAATGGAAATCTTTGCTCGCTTTCTGCCTGAGACAAAAATCATATATGTTTGTATGATTATGAATGGTATCAGCCACAGGGATATCATTAACAAAATAACGCTCGAGAGCAATAGGTACAATCCTAGCTGACTTATTTTTGTGTAACTCAAAGTCAGTGAGGAAGTCACCTTTCTTTTTAATTTCTCCATTGGTTTTAATTGCTAAATAGTCATTTACTGTAGAGAATATAATCTTCTGATAATCAGTACGCTCTAATTCATACTGAGTTACATCCATCCACCACTTATTAATAGCAGTCATAGTATCAAAACTTGCATTTTTTACAAGTATTGTCACTCCGTCTGTATTAGCAGATATTACACGTATGCCAGCTAGTTCATATGCCTCAATAAGCATTAGTAAGCTTAGCTCACCTGTAATAGTAGTGAACATAGTTAGTTGTCTATCATAGAGCCAGGATAGCATATCAGAGCTTTTACCATACACAGAGTTAACTGCAAGCTTCAATGCTCCAACAATACCTGCTATCTTCTTATCCTTCTTAGCCAAGGGTTTAAGTTCTAGTCTCTTCTCAAACATCTGTTTGTATCCTCTAAGAAACTCTTTACCCAAATGCTGTGGATATTTACCATTGTTAATGATGATAGCTGGATAGTAAGAACTAACATCCCAGTCAACTATGATGTTGTCTTCATCAGCCTCAAATATCTTGGGCTTATTCTCTGTATGTAGCCCACCCTTGGCAAATGTATAAGTGTTACCCATAAATACCAATGACTCTTTAAAATCATCAGTGAGTGTGAATATCTGCTTTCTTACGTGCTTCAGGAAGTCTTTTAGCTCTGGTGTCTGGAAATCCACATAGTGAGCAATACAATCTTTGGCTCTCACTTGCTTTCTGAAATATCCTTTCTTTGGTAAATCACCATAGGACATATTCTTTTCTTGGCAGTAATACTTCTTAATCATCTCATCACCAATCTTACTGTCAGAATAGTTCAAGCAAGGAATACCAAACTCGTTGTATATATCCTGTCTGAGCTCTATTTGGTTATTACCCTTGTATAAAGGATGGTCTGTCTGACCAATGGTTACCAAATAGAATTCATATGTGGCATATATATCATTACGACAATAGTCAACAGTGAGCTGTATCTCCTCATCAGTCATATCAGTTTTAGTATGATGAATAGGCATCTCTTCAATGTTTGGAAGATCCATCTCAAACTCCAACCTCTTCAAGCTAACTCTACGATTCTTATTATCATAGTGATTCACTCTGAATAGGTCTATTTGTTTGAGTGTGAGCCATTCTTCTCTATACTCAGGAAATACATCATAGTTAGCATCATGTATTACATCAGCAGCTTTCTGTGCTATCTTAGCACACACTTCTAATGCACTTAGATCATACCAGTCACCATGATTACGTAGCACCCACTCAACCACCTGACTATCGAAGCGTAGATTGTTATATCCAACCCAATAGTAATCAGCGTGCTCCTCTGTAAACCTGTGAAATGCATCTAATTGGTTAACGTTTCTACTCACCTGGAATTCATACCACTGTTGTGTATCAGGATTGTATATACATATTAGAAACAGCTCTTGCATGGTTTCTATGTCGAACACTAATACTTTCATATAGTTATTTTTTGTTTTCTTTCTAAAAATAGAGTAGAGTTGTTGTAAATATATTTAAAGAAAGAAGCTGCTGAGTTAGATCTTATATATACAGAATAAGCACTATGTTCTTTGTCTTTATATCTTTTTTTAGCTCCTGTATGCTCTACTTTTAAATTATCCAATAAGTCTATAAACTTACTCATAAAGTCCTCACTAGATGTAAAGTTTACATTAAAGCATTCTTTTTTCTTGCTAACATGCCCATCACCATCAAAACACCCTCTAATGAAATGATGCATTAGCTCATTTGGTACATCTGTAGGGAATTGTAAGGTTAGGGATTTATTAGGTGTGCAGCCTAATTTGGTTAGGTCTGCACACATTTTCTTACTTGGTAATATAAGTTTACTATATTTACCTCTGTCAATGTACATTTTACCTGTATATCCTATACAATCAGCAAAAGCTTGAAGGATGTAAGCATCCTCATTAGCTAATGTTATTTGTACTCTATGTCTAGCAGTGTAAATATTACCATCAGCAAATAATAAACCCAGAAAATAAGCTTTATCTTCTGTATCTATTGTCTCAAAGTAATCATCGTTGAAGTTATTAACTCTTATCATATTATATATTTGAGACAAAGATATGTTATATATTTGAGACTACCAAATTTATTTTCTTGGTTTCATAGGTTATTTGTTTTTAAATATGTAAATGTAAATATGTAACAATATAAAAGATTGTTAACCCAGATGCCATTACTTTAAGACCTTCTAATATAGAAACTCCATCGTATTCATCTTCTTCTGTAATCCAATTAATAAACTTTTGTTTCATAGGTTATTTGTTTTGGTTAAATTCTATTGGCTCAGCTTTTTTCAAAAATTCATTTACTAACAAATCAAGTCCCATTAATTTTAATGTTTCTTTTATTTGTTGTTCTGTGTATATGTTTTCATTATCTGATATTTCAATTGGTGTAATGGAGTTATCATAACTTCCAAAACTCATTGATTGGGCTGCAATTACATTCACTTGTTCTTCTGTGTAAAATTTCATAGGTTATTTGTTTAATTGGTGTAAAATTAACTAAAATGATTAGTCTAACACTACGTACTTATACTGAATTTATTGATTTTAATCATAAATCAGTAT
>Ga0315909_10002966_pt1 | contig 21177 bp, 17 predicted proteins | sample LakEriMetagenome_11_FD_203527 | JGI IMG/M metagenome (GOLD analysis project Ga0315909, IMG submission 203527) | Freshwater fungal communities from buoy surface, Lake Erie, Ohio, United States - Buoy 2 MA125 | ecosystem: Environmental > Aquatic > Freshwater > Lake | place: USA: Lake Erie, Ohio... | reverse complement strand
CGCGGGAGGTCGCTGTAGCAGCGCCAATAGACGCGCACATCGACCATCTCCTCGATAGGGATGATCTGCTCCATTTTTACTCCTCTTTACCAATCGTGGTCTGGCCAGAGATCCTTCTTCAGTGTTGGAACCTTATCATAAAGTTTCTTCCGTGTGTCTGGAAGCTTTTGCGGATGGCTCTCCCAGTCATTGCACAGCGACTTGAACTCGCAAGTAGCGTGCGCAAATGCCGTTGGGTTTGGGTAGATTGCGCCCTTCTCAATAGCGTCAACAAATGCCCTTGCCCCAATGTAGAGCTTATCAATATCACTCTGTGTCCTTGTTGTCATTCGGCGGTCAACATTCGGACCCTTGGCAGAATTGCTAATAATATTAAACGTGACCGTCGGGTCGTGAGCATAGTTTTCGCGGACAGCGAGGGAATACGCAGTTGCCTGAATATCGCCGTGCTCTCGCTCGGCCTCCCATTTGCGCTGAGCCGTTTTATGCTCAACAACATCAAGAGTCTTGGTCAGCATGTCGACTTGCGTCTTTAGCTTTAGTGGCAACTTTCCAAGCTTTGAGTGCTTAATCTCGGAGAACATGGTGTGCTCGACTGCCTTGGCCTCCCAGTTATCGCCCTCGTAGATTGCAGCCCGAAGCATCTCTTCACCATTGAACCCTTCGCTCAGGATGTCGCGGTCCTTTTCCCCCACCCAATTGACCTTCGACGATTCAAGCGCCCAAGTCTTTCGGTAGTAATCAAGGACCGGGGTGAGGTCTCCGTGCCTCTTGCCGCCAGTAAGTGGCTCGTACCACTTCTGCAAGCCGGCGTGAACCGAAGTACCCAGAGCAAAGTACGGCGTCGTTCGCTCTGTCCACATCCCAAGGCGGTACTTATACCACCACCGGAGTGGGCAGGAAAGAAATTCCCGCAGCTCGCTTACGCTGACGTGCTCTGGGTGCCTCTCCGGAATCATCCAGCAATCTCCGCGCGGCGCGTCTTGAACTTGTTCACAAGATACTGACGGGAGACATCGTCAATCTCAACGCCATCGGCGGAAGAGTTGTTGATCTTCTGCCCAATTGCGTTGAGCTGCTCAACAGTTGTTGCTGCGTCAAACTCATCAACATACTTCTGGACATGCGGTGGCAAAACAGCGTCGTCAAAAATTTCTGCTGCCGCCTTTGCAATCGACTTGGATGAGCCGCCCTTTGACTTAATCTCGTCGTCAGAGGCAATCCGCTTTGATGGGAGACCAGCCATGACTAGCGCGCGACCAACCGCTGAGGTCTCGCAATTCTCAATCTCCGAGCCGCGAGTGTAGGGCGTTGCCCCCGGAATCTGCATTGCGCTATGGCCAATTCCTGCCGGCTTTTCGTCTGCGTTCTCGCCGCGATACACCTTTGCCTCAACTACAACGCGCTTGTCACTGTGCTCAAGCACGGCGGTCTCAATGCGGCCATTTGGGTAGGCCTCATACCAAGCGCGAATGCGCTCTGCGACATCAACGTAATCCTTTAGTGCGCTCTTATCGAATGCCATGTTAGCTCTCCTTATTGCTCATGAACTGATCGAGATCTTCGAACAGCTTCTTTTCTTCCACACCAAGAAACTCAGCAATGCGCTTTCGCATTGGCCCACTAATGGGGGCCTGCCCATACTGAACCTGGTTGAGATAACCATACGACACTCCAAGGTGTCGTGCAAGAAACCTGCGCTTAATGCCGGTCTCCTCAAGCAGTCTCCATACCTGAGCGGTCTTCTTCCGCTGGATTAGTCGCTGCTCTGCAAAAGTTGGACCTGTCTGCTTCATGTAAATACTCAATCCTTCTGTTCGTCACCGTATGCCAACCACGCCTCAAGAGCGTAGTTGATTCCAAGGTGGTATGCCGCGCGATCCTCGTAAGAGAGGCTCTGCTCCATTGACGCTGCGGCGTTCGCCGCCTCAAACCCCAGCAGGACCTTTGGTCTTTCGCCCTGATCGCCTTCTAGAATTTTTCTTAGGTGTAGGCTGAACCTCGATCTCCCAAGGTCTGCCATTTCCGCTTCCGTCATCTGCATACCTTCCCTTTCCGTGCATCAAGCAATCTTCCAAGATGCACACCGACTGCGACTGTCCTTGCTTGTTTGTCGTTTCTTCAAACGACATTATTCTGCCGCCACGCTTACAGTGCTCGTTAGAGCAGAATAGCGATCCGGACGATAGTTCAAACAACTTACCGCCACATGCGTGGCAGGATCGCCACCAGATTCCCTTATCTGCCATGTCTCCTCCTTTTCGGTATCACCTTACTTTATTGTATCACCCTTTGTCAAGCCGCGCTCGGGAAGGCAGCACAAGTGGTACTTCTGGTTTCCGCGCTTGACTATAGGGCCAAGTCCCATGGCGACAATGCTTGCCCGCTTGGACGGACACATCTTGCTTGAGCAAGGCTGGTTACGGAAGGTATTGTTCTCTGTCATATTGAAACGCCTCCAAATACTCATACAGAACCTCACGCCACTTTCTTGACGATTCAGTCTTCATTCGATGATGCCAGCCACAAAGCGTGACGAGATTCCACATTTCTGACGGGCCGCGTTTTCCCATTCCAGAATTGAATACGTGATCGAGCTCCAGTACGATTTGGCCACCTGGTCCAAATTGGCTTCCGCACTGATCGTGCATCCCAATCCTTGGCCCAACGCATCCTCGGTCTCGATCCAAGATAGCCTTCCTTAGCGCCGGCGTCACCGGATCTTTGTGTGCCATCAGACCTTCTTTGCGCCACGTGCCTTCTTCGGCTTCTTCTCTGGCGCTGGGTTGTTGATTTTGATCGGGAGTCGCTCGCCCTTATCCTGCTTTAGCACTTTGCAGGGGAGGCAAAAGCAAGGCTGCACATGGAAGTATTTATCTGCCATGGAGTTTTACCCGTTTCTCTCTCTGGCTTCGACTGAACGCATAACCTTGTTGGACCAAGCCTTGCCAGCGTCGCCACCCCAGAGAGCCCAAGCAATTCTTCCAGCCGAAGGGAAGCCCTTCTGGCCAGGAGCCCAGCCTTCACCGCGCTTGTCAACTTCGTGCCGGGCAAGATACGAGCGCATCTTTCGCACTCGTGCAATCGTCATCTTGTTGCCGATCAGCATTCTCGCCGTCTGCTGCCCGGGGCCAATGCCGCCGCGACCAAACTCTCTTCTCCAATCAAGACCCTTCTTTGCCTCCGCCCTCACGCCAGCAGGGACATTCAAGTTAATCCCGTCTGCCTTCTCGGCATCAAAGACCGAAAGGTCCTGCGCTAGAGGATGGGAGGACTTGTAGGCATCGGCGATTTGCTGGTCGCCATCATAGTAGGCGACGACTTCTGCACCGAGGCGGCTAATCCTTTGTGATTCGTAGCGCTTGAATTGCAGGACGGTATCATCTGGGAATGTGTTGCACAGGACGTCAATCACGTTGATGCCACACTCCTCAAGCTCGGCGCGGATTTCTTCCTTGTTGGACTTAGATCTAGAGATTGCAATAACCTCTGCGCCGTTCTCAATGTAGTTGTCAATTGCGTCAATGACTTCTGACGGGCAATGCTCGGACAGAATGCTTTCTGGCTCTATGACGACAATTGACTTCTTGCCAGACTGCTGATTTGCGCCCATCTGCGGATTGGGTTTATTGTCAAGCTGCTCCTTACCCTGCTCGGGCTTCTTTGGCTGGTTGTCGGAGTCTGTATTGCCGCCGTTTGGGTTTTGTGGTCCCTCTGGAGCGTCTGGGACGGTAGGCGGCGCTGGCTGATCTGGGTCGCCAACCTTATTCTTAAGGTACAGCTCATAGAAGCGCAATGGCATATACCCAAGCGGGCTTGGCATCCAGATTTCGTTGCCCATGTCGCCGACTGCCTCTTGACCGCGCTCCTTGAGCGCATCGTTGAGCCTCAGCCACGGGAGGCCGGCAAGTGCCGCCTTGTAGTAATCGGCAACAGCCTGAGCGGACTCTCTGCCCACATCTGTGTACACGAAGCGAAGGTTCTTGTCATACAACCAGACGATCTCGCGGGTAATGTAATCCGCGATTAGCTCGCATAGCGGTGCGATGCCGTTGTCGGCAGTGAATGCCGCCCCATACTCAGACGTGCTCTTATTCACGTCAAAGTTCAAACCGATATCTTGTGGCTGCACGCCGAAGACCGCGCAGATCTTTCTGGCCAGATAAATCTGCCATTCCATAAACTGCATGTCTCTGTTGGATTGGGCCATTGGAATCCACTTGACCCCCTTGCCGCCGCCGGTGATGGCGGTTTGGCTCTTGCCAGCGATCTCGCCTTCCCAATATGTCTTGAATGCGTCGACCTGGTCTGGGCGGACGCCCTCACCAAGGTCAATGATGCCCGGAGGTGTTGCCTGTTCAACAATATTGTTGTTGTACTTTGCTGCGCGCAGGTCAGCCTCAATGGTTTCGGCAAGAACTTCTAGCGGGGAAAGCCCAAGCGGAGAGTAGGTAACCTTGTTAGCAACGATGACAACCATCTCATCGTTCTTGTATTCCGCAATAACCTTACCCGTGTCGTCGTATTCAAAATATCGCGGCTTCTTTAGGTTGCTGCCATCCCAAGTTGGGTCAAAAGCAATTCTTGAAGCATCTTTTGGCCAAAGATTCTTAATGGGGTCTGTCGTTCTGCCGGCTCTGGCGCCAACAGTCAGCTCTTTTTCAATTGCCCCCTGGTCAAGAACAAGAATGTCCTCAACAATTGGCTCGATAAACGAACGCCAAGAGTCCATTCGAGTGTTTGGGTCGCGTAGGAGGTGCTTAATCTTGTGCACAACTTCCACGCTTGCCTGGCTCTCGCCGTCAATAGTTACAATGTCCCATCGCGCTCGGCTAATCTGCTGACGTCGAAGGTTGATGGCAGCGCGAATCCATGGATTGTTACGGGACCACTTGCGAAGCATGTTGACCGATCGCTTCTGCACAGTGCTCTGACCCGCCCCGCGAGCATACGGCTGCGAGTCGTAGTTGGGGATAAGGATCGCGTCCTTAATCGCATCAACCGTTGCCTGAGCTTCTGACGTAACTTCGGAGCGCTTTAGTCGCTCCCACGGCATCATTACCACGGATTTTCCTCTTTCGGCTTTCTTGTTCTCCAAGATCTAATTGCGCTAGTAATCGCGGTCTGGTCCAAATCCTTGTTTACGATTGCTCTGGCTTCCGTATACTTGAACGGAACCATTCTAACCCCATCGACCATTCCAATGCCACGAAAGGACGGTAGTCGAGCCCACCATTTTGGCACGACGTATCGTCCGTCCTCAAAATGAATCTCAACGCTTTCGCTGAATTCCAATTTATTCCTCGTCCCCCTCTTCGGTCTCAGCGTCGGGGTTGTCCCCGCTAAGCCCAAGAATGGCGTCGGTATCTACAATATTCTGGTCTCGGAACTTTTTCCAGAAGCCATCATACTCAATTTTATCATCTTCGTCCAGCCTAGCCAATTCTTCCTCAACGTGGCGAGAATACTTAATCTGCTGGGGGACGCTTCTTTTGACAGACTTAAGCGTATCGTAACAGTCTGGGCAAACAGAGTAGCGCTTCTGCCCCTTGGCCCTCGGCACCATTGGCTCCGGCACCAGCCTGGTCTCAAGGTGCTCCGGCCCAACCATAATGGTGCACAGGGCGCATCTTGGGTGGGCTCGATGAATCTCCTCATAGCGCTTCATGATGGGGGAAAGGGTCTTTTGCAGCCGCCTCATAGTAAGTACAATGTCAATAAGGGCGGTCTCGGACGCGTTCAATTCCCGGCACAAATGGCAGTTAACTGCCCCTCTCTCACACATGCCTGTCAGTATACACTTTTCCTAACAATCTGTGCAAAAATCATGTATATTAGCAGCATGTGTAGGAATGAACATCCTTGCGAAAAGGTCCTTATTGATGGATCATCTACGGGTGATCATACGGGACTATCTACTGACACAGCCGTCTATCAGGTTGATGGCGGCAGCGCCCCGTGCGCCTTTGAAGCATAGTAGCCGGAGGAAATGAACTTGGACTTCAAGATTTATACAAATGCCCTAAAGGCATATGAGAACGAGAGCGGCGAGAAGTTTGTCGCTGGAACCACATCTTCCTCAATCAGGGACCTCCATGGCGACGAGATGTCCCTCGGGGCGCTTAAGTCAATGGCGGACACTGCCCGCCAGAATATGACTGTCTTTTTGAATCATAATTACAACGTCCCAGAGGACCTTTTTGGCTCGGCTACTGACGCTGAGATTGTAAAGAGATGGGACGCAGAGACCAATCAGGAAGTTTATGACCTTGACGTTAACATCCGTGTCGTAAACGAGGACGAAAATCCAGAGGCGCTTCGTGCATATCGCGCAATCAAGCGCGGTGTCAAGCTTGGTCTTTCTATTGGCGCAAGGGTCGAAAAGGCCAGCCGCAAGGCCGCGCAGGGTGACCAGCCAGAGTCAATTGTGATCGAAAAGGTCAGACTCCTTGAGGCAAGCGTGGTGGGCATCCCTGCCAATCAGAGGTCATACCTGCACAATGCCATCAAGAGCATCAAGTCGGCTGGTGTCGATCTTGACCTCCTCGACAACGAAGAGCCAGCCGAAAAGGCTGCCCCAGACGCCCTTGAGACGGGCGACTTTGTTACCTGGAATTCAAGCGGCGGAGCCGCCAGAGGAAGAATTACCAGAGTTGTCAAGAGCGGGAAGGTGAGCATCCCTGATTCTGATTTCACTGTTCAGGGAACCCCAGAAGACCCGGCTGCCCTCATTAGAGTCTACCAGAAGAGCGGCGAGGGCTGGGCGGCCACTGAAACCATTGTTGGCCACAAGTTCTCTACCCTCAGAAAGATTCAGCCGCTTAAGGCTGGGGTTGACCTAATCGATACCTCCAAGGCCGTTGAGGTTGAAGGGCAGCAGGGCGCAGACAAGGCGCCACTCGTTGGGGCCCTCTACACGCTTCTTTCGGAGGCGACAGCCTTCTACCTCAAGGCACATGGTGCCCATTGGAACGTGGTTGGAGAGGGCTTCTCTCAGTACCACGATTTGTTTGAAGAGATTTATGAGGACGCCCATGCGTCACTCGATCCAATCGCCGAGAGCCTGCGAAAGCTAAACTCCCCGGCGCCAGCAGAATTGAAAGATCTTGCTGGAATGGTCAACAGCGCCCCGCGCGCAGAAGACTATGAGGCGGAATCTCTTGCGGCAGATCTGTATGCCGCAAACGAAAAGCTTTTGGAAAACATCATGGTCGCTTTCAAGGTGGCCAGCGATGCCAACCAGCAGGGTATTGCGAATTTCTTGGCAGAGCGCCAAGACATGCACCAGAAGTGGTCATGGCAGCTTCGTGCCTCGCTTGCCCCAGAGGAGGAAGAGTCAATGGAAGACGAAAAGCCGGAAATGCCGGGCGATGCTCCGGAATCAGAAGAAAGCAGTGTGGAGAATACTATGGATAGCGAACTTGAGAAGAAGACCCGTGTGACCGTTACGGTCAGCACGGACAACGAAGATAAGCAGCCAGTAGCGGCTCCAGCAGTTTCGGAAGACGAGACTGTTGCCCCTGAGGATAAGGAAGAGGTTAAGGCCTCTGCTACCCCAGACGGCGAGGAAGACGCTCCGGTCGAGGAGCCTGAGGAGGCCGAAGAGCCTGCTAAGGACCCAGCCGTTGCTGCACTTGAGGCGCTTGGCGCCAAGCTTGTCGAGGAGGAGAAGTCCCTCGACGGCGATGAATCATCCGTACAGCCGGAAGCGGCCGAGGCGGAAGTTGTTGTTGAGGCCCCCGTTGAGGAGGCCCCAGCAGCGGAGGTTGTCGAGGCTGACGTGGCTCCCCTTGAGGAAGTCAAGTCAATCGCAAAGTCCGCTCTCGATGCAGCCAATGCTGCTCACGAGGAGGTCGCTGCCCTTGCGGCAAAGGTGACCGAACTCGCCGAGTCAAAGGCCAAGGTCGAAGAGGATCTGTCGAAGGCTCTTGATCTCATCGAGCGCATTAGCGCTCTTGGGGTTGGGCGAAAGTCCGTTGACGTCCCGCAAGGAATTCAGGTTAAGGCCGCGGAGACCGCTCCGTGGTTGAGCCCATATGTACAGCGCGTCCTTGAGGCGCAGAAGGATTAATAGATCATGAGTGAGATTCGTGAGAAGCTCCAGGACGTCGAGCGAGGCCTTGCCTCGTTGAACGACGGCCATGTTGGTCGCGAGATCGACGTTGAGAAGAAGAGCACGTTTGACCCAGCAGAGGCCTATGCCGTTCAGCGCGAACTTCGCAAGAAGTTCTCGAAGATGTCGGCCACCGAGCTCAATGAGATGCTCGATGTTCAGGCTTCGGCTCAGGTTGGCAAGCAGGCCGATTCGGCAGTGCTTAACCAGCTTGCGATGTCGAACCCAGCAATCGCTAAGGCCCTTGATAGCTCGGCCGGTACGGCGCTTATTCGCCAGGACCTCGAGCCTATTCTTTACAGCCTTTTCGTAAAGAAGTTCCCATTCTTTGAGCGCATCCGCAAGGAGCCGGCAAACGGCCTCGTGCACGCGTTCAACCAGCAGACCGCCTACGGCGATGCAGTCTTCCAGACGGAGACCGGCACCGTGACGGATGACACCGCGACCTACGCGCGCCAGACGACTAACGTCGCCGTGCTCGCCACCCGCCGTGGTATCACGCTGAAGAATCAGTTCGCGCTTGGTCAGGGCGGCTCGCCGTTCAATGGCCTTTCGCAGGAGCTTGGCAGCGGCGTCACCGCCATTGCGCACAAGCTTCAGAAGACCCTGTTCCAGGGCAACGCAACCGTTACCACGGGTGCGGGCGCAGCGACCGAGCTTGGTGCCTATGATGCCAACTCGTTCGACGGCCTCCGCAAGCTCCTTGGCACGGCCGCTGCTGCCGGCAACGAGATCGTTGGCAAGGGTACGGCTTCGTACCTCTCCACGATCAACACTGCTGTCGCTGGCGTCCTTGACAACGGTGGAAACCCATCAGCGATCGTTTGCACCCCGACGGACTACGCCGGTCTTGTAAACGAGCTTACGAACCTTGTTCGCTACAACGCCCCTTCGCAGGTTGACCAGCTCGCTGGCGCAACCTTCGGCTCGGTCGTGACGGCGGCTGGCTCCCTGCCGATCCTTGCGGTCCCAGGCGACGCCATTGGCGCGTATGCAATCTCCGGAACCGACTACCGCGATATGTACGTGGTTGACGAGTCCGGCTGGTCGATGCCGTACCTCGGTTCGGACTCGATCACGACGCTCGAGATTCCAATTGGCGTGAACGGCGCCCTGACGCGACTCTACATCATGTATGTGATGCAGGGCTTCGCGAACAAGGCTCCTCAGTTCCAGGCCAAGATTCGCGTAACCGTCTAATCTAGTCAATTTGCTGAAGGGACCCCGGAGCAATCCGGGGTCCCGGAAGCGTTAGGAGCGGAAAATGTTTGATGAGAAGAAGGAAGCTCCTGCGGTGGATTCCGCAGCAGTAGCCAAGAAGGCCGTTGCGGCTGCAAAGGTTGCTGTTGCCGACGACCAGATTGTCAAGATTCGCAATCACAGCGGCCTTTCATCCCTGGTACTCGGCGACGGCACCGTCGTTCGTTTCCACCTTGGAGTTGGCAGCATTAAGGCTAAGTACCTTGTAGAAGCAGTTGCACAGGGTTGCACCGTAGAGGCGGAACCAGCTGTTGCCCCTGCAAAGAAGGAACTCACCGATGCCCAAAAGGCTGAGCTGGAGAAGGTTTTCGGCAAGGCCGAGTAATTAACTCCGTAGTTTGCGGTGGGGCTCGCAGGACACTTAATAGGTGCCATGCGGGCCCCATTGCTTTAGGATGGACAAATGATAAGAGTCACCGTAAACATCGATAACCCAGCAACAGCGGCGTCTTCCTATACCCACATCCAAATCGGGCGAGCATCGACTGAGGCTTACGCTAACGCCCAGAACGGAACGTTTACTAACCTGGGTTCCGTCTTGGCCCTGGACTCAAAGGTTGGCGTATATAACTACACGGATTCAGGGTACCCAACTAACTACTGGTACTCTTATCGCCTATTCAACTCGGGAACGTCAGCTGCCAGCTCGTGGGCTACCGCGTTTCAGGGCAAGGAGCTCGGCTATATCACCGTATCTGAGTTTAGGGAATACGAACTTGGCGCTATTAGCATGCCAGACGGAACGGAGTCAACGGACAATCGTCTTGAGCGCCTAATCTCTGTAGCCTCCTCAATGGTTGATGCATATTGCGGGTTCTCTTTCCAGTACCTTGCGGCAACCGAGCAGCACGTCTGGAACCAAGAAACCAGACGGGTATTCCCGTATAACGCACCAATTATTGATGTTGAGTCCCTGGAGGTGTTCGTTAGCAACACCCAGAAGGCAACCTTCAGCAACACCGACCTTTTCCTGAATAACACACAAAATTACGTGGAGGTCACCAGCCTCGCAAATGTCACATACTCGCTGTTCCCGGCAATTGTTGCCCTCGGGCTAATTAACCCAGTTGCAAAGATTGTGTACACACATGGCTACAAGGTCCCACCGCATGAAATTAAAGATGCAACTGCGCTAATCGCCATTGACCTTGCAGCAAGAGACTCGCTATACCAGAGCGGCATGGGTCTCCTGACAAGGCTGACAGTTGGCGATACCACGATGGAGCGCCTGCCACAAGTTGTTGGCGGTCGCTATTCAGCGCTCTCTATCCCGCCAACAGCTGCGGCCATCCTTGACCAATACGTATCGGTGTCTCTGAGATGATTCCAGGGGCAATGGCCACAGTCACCCTCAAAAGAAAGGGGATGTCAAGCCAGGCGGCTGACGGAACCCCAATCACAACAGACGAGACCATATGGGTCAAGAAGTGCCACTACCAATCCCTGAGGGAGGATGGCAGCCGCGACTACGCAACGCAGACTGGTATGGCAGCTCGACAGGTGTATCGCTTCTGGACCCCATACCTTGAGGGGCGAGATAGGCCAAGGCTAAATGATCGGCTAGAAACCGATGGCCTCGAGTTCCGCGTCATCGCGCTAGACTTCGAGGCCATCCGTCACCATCTGCTGCTTAGGGCAGAGCGAGTCGATCGCTAGTCAATCCTGCACGGCATGACCTTCAGGTCATCCCAGCCGTTCTCATTGACCGCCAGTGTCAAGATGCCTGAAGGGGCGTCAACCCCCGCGACCTCTCGGTACCACTGGGAGCCACCGTCAAGCGACGGGGCCTGAATGTGGGTCCTTGCGCCATGCTGAGCAAGGGCAAGGTGATGGTAATGCCCCGTGAGGAGCAGCGTGGCGTCAGAGACTGGGGCCATTCCCAGCGCCTGTCGAGCCCACCAGTTTTCAATCTTACCGATGGCATTTCCGCCGCCGCGTCGGGCCTGGTGCCCGTGAGCAAGGGCGACGATCGTCCCGTAGACGTCAATGGTCACGGTTAGGTCGTTCTTTGGGATCACAAACTTAACGTGCCCATACGCCTCTTCGTTTGCGGCAAGAATCTCTGCAACCTGCTCAAATACGGCAACGTCGTCGTTGTCGCCAAAGGTAGTGAATGCCTTACCGCCCTTTCGGTTTTCACCGTGGTTTCCAGGGATACAGGCAACCAGCATTTCCGGCGCAAACTTAGACCACTGTGTGAGCGCCTTGGTAATGAGTCGGCGAGCAACGGTTACCTGCTCTCGGCGGTCAAGGTCTGTCTGGAATGCTTGCATGTCGTAGTGACCGTCGCAGGACTCAATGATGTCCCCAAGGCCAACAACTACAAGCTTAGATAGCGGCCTACCAGCCTTTCGAAGCTCTTTCCAGCGGCTCTCAACCTCGTTGATCCCCGCAAGGAAGCGCTCAACGATCTTGGCGCTGCCGCCATTCTCACCCTTGCCCAGCTGAAGGTCTGAGATGGCGACAACCATTGCCGTGCCATTGTCAGTAACCTCAGGTCGAACAAAACGATGCTTCTTAATCTCGTCAATAATTTCCTGAACGTCCGACCCCATGGAGGCCGCCTTGCGCACAACCTTGCCCTTCCACTGCCTGTTCAGCACGCCGAGCGTGTCGCCCCAGACGTTGAAAAGAACTGGCTCTACAACGTCAAAATGCTCTGGGTCAAGACCCCAGACCTTGAGAACAGTAGCCCAATCTGGGGCGTTCTCTGCGGGCATTCCCGTCGTGGTGATGGTTCCCTCATTGCCGTTCCAAGACACACCGGGCTCCCAACCCTCTGGGTGCTGGCGCTTTGGCCGTCTCTCAGCCTGCATTTCTGTCTGGATTGCCTTGATTTCGTCTAATGGGTTTCCCACTATTCGCACCTACACTCTCTTCGGCGATGTCGGGCAAGCGTATGCGGCTTGGCGTCATGGCCATTCTTTAGCAACCATCTAGAGATGGCGCTAGAGTCAATAGAAAGATCACCCAGAGCTGCGACCATCGCGTCCCGCTTCTCTCCGTCAACGGAGGACAGGATGGCCTTAATGCTGCACTGTGGACCCTTCTTTGTGGATGTTCCACGGATCTCTTCCAGAATGTTCTCTACAGACATACGTGCTCCTTCTTTGACGGTAGGACATTCACCTACCGAGACAGCATAACAGGTATACGGATACTTTTCCACATGTGCACACAAATGTGTACGGGAAAGAGGAAGCCCCGGTGGGGCGTCACCGGGGCTTCCTGGAAGGAGGGGTTCGGGACCCCTCGCTGTTACTTGCCGAGAAGGCGGCCTAGCAGGCTCTTCTTCTTAGGAGCCGCACTCTTTTTCGCGGGGCTCTTCTTGGCTACCGGCTTTGCTGCCGGCTTGCCTGCCTTCTTGGCTGGGGCTGGCTTTGGAGCGACCTTCTTCTTGTCTGCCATTTCTATATTTTCTCCCACTATATGACTTACGGCTAACTGCCGCAGTGTCACTATAGCACATTACTTGGCAGGCTCTTCGTCGTCCCAGCCCTCGCCAGCAAGGCTGCCAGCAAGCTGGTCGGCAACTCCGTCGCCGTCCGTGTCGATTGCCGAGCCGGCAATGTGGGAAGTATCCGCAAGGGCGGCTTTCTCCTCAGCCTTTACGGCCTTTGCCTTGCCAACGCCAAACTTCGTGTCCTCTGGGTTGAGGGCGCGAACGATGACCTGGAGGGTTGCCGCAATGGCGCCAGAAGCCACAGTCCGGAAGTCGTCATTGCTCATGTCCAGGATTGGAGCCCCGGTTGCCAGCATGACGGCGATACCGGTCGCAAGTCCAACGCGGAACGCCTCAAGAAGCGCCTCGTCAACGCCAGTATTGTCCAAAATCCACTTAATCTTTGTCCACAATGCCATGATATTCTCCTGCTTACTTCTTAACGCCTGTACCGCCGCACGCTGGGCACGGGGTTGGCTTTACCGGGGCCGCCGGCACGGGCGCTGGGGCAGGCTGCACAGCCGCCTTCTTTGCCTCAACGATGATGATGTGCTTAAAGGCCGGGGCCACGTGCTTCTTAGAGAGGCGCTTTGAGTCTGCCAGGGTAAGAAGGATCTTCTCGTCAATCTTTACTCCGAACTGCTCATTTCCCTTGCCAGAACGCGTTGGGCAGACCCACTGCCAGCCGTCCTCTGGGTCATAGACCGCGGAGGTCATATGCCCATAGGTGCGGTTAGGCTGCTTCTGCTTCACCCACCACCAACGCTTCCACCGGGCGTGCCACTCAGAGACCTCTAGGTCTGCCGGGTAGCCAAATGGCTGCTCGACCCAGACCCCAAGGGCTGCGCCGGCTTTTGCGCTGGCAATGACATCGTTCCAGTCCTTTGCCCAGCGGGCATTGGCGCCAAGCTGTCGTGCCGTCAGGATGAGGTCGCCAAGCGTTGATCCGTTGTCGCTTACGCCCTGCTTGTCGATCTTTCCGGTTGCCTTGGTCTTTGCTGCGATCCCGTCTGCGGCGCTAAAATCGCCACCGGGAGCATACTTGTTAACCCAGGAAACCATTGCGGCGACTGAGGATGGACCGCAGTCGTCCAGAATTCCACCCTTTTCCTCGTGGTCGAGCTGAGACTTAACCCTATACTTCATAGCCTACTCCTAACTTAGCCCCTAGTTGAGGCTTAGTCATTATAAGCTATATAAGACCCTCAAACTACCCCTCGAGTTCTGCTATTCTCTGCTCAAGCTCAACGATCCTTGATCGCAGCAAGCGCATTGCCGAGGCCAGGGCTGGGGCAAGCATCTCATACTGAACCGCCTCAGCGCTTCCGTCTTGGTTGTAGTTTACAAATTTGCTCCCAATCGGATTTTCTGCCATCTCTTCAGCAATGTAACCAAACTGCAACGGAGCACCGGCACCAAGAGTTTCAACGTCTTTCTTCGTCTGATAAGAAACTGGAACAACATCTAGTATTGAATCAGAGTCTTCAATTGCCAGAATGTTTGTCTTATATTTTCTGCTTGATGTGTGAGCATAAATTTGCAAAACGCCGAGTCCGCTTGGGGCGGCACCCTGGTACACCCACCTCAGCGCGTAGGTATTGCTGCTACTTGCGTTTGTTTCAAAAGTTCCAGAAATAACATCTGTTGTTGAGTTTCCAAGGGTGACGTTTGCAGACATTGTAACGTTCCCAGTAAAAGATCCAGTTGTTGCAGAAATCCCGCCCTGGAGGTTAAGGTCATTATTCATATTGAATCGGCTATTTGCGCTGTCAAACGACAGTGTTGCGCCAGCGGTCGTTGATGCTCCTCCGTATATCCTTACCGCCCCATCAACTCCAGCTCTACCGTATACCCGCAAGTCTCCCGCAACGCTTGATCCATTACCAACCTGCATCAACATTGTTGGCCCAGCGTTCTGGCTGGCCAAAAGATAATCTGTTCCAATAGGACCGACGGCAAAATACCCATCAAATACCCTGACGTTACCATTTACGTCCATTCTTATTCTTTCGTCAAAGGAGGCCGGACTTTGCGTAAAGTGACCGATGCTTAAAACTTCGTTATTTAGAACCGCAAGGTCACCAATGTTTGAAGCCTTGCTAATCAGAACCCCAGGCTTCGAGCTTGATCCAGATGCTGTTACGGTTGAAAGGAATGCATTAGTAGCCTCTACGTTGCCACTTTGTCCAACTTTAAAGTTTGTAGAAGTAATTGAGTAGTAGTCGGTTACCTCGTTCCCTGTTCCGTATGGAGAAAGGGTTGTGGTATTTACAGTCCCGGTGACTGTTGATATGTATTTTAACGTTGATCCAGTTGTTCCGGATATCGCCGTCCAAACGCCGTCAAATCCTGTATTTGACCCATCTACATTAAGAATTTTGACTCGCTCGTCTACTGCAACACCGTGTGAAACCAAGTTTCCGTTAATGTCAGAAGTTGTCAGCGTTACGGTGTATGCCGTTCTTTGCTTTGTTTTAATGTAAAAAGTTGGTCCATCTGTTCCGAATCTGTCGTCAAGGGTGATCTGGCCGCTCCTAATGACTCCTGCGTCTATCCCAACGGCGCTAATAAGACCAGTTGTTATTGACCCGGTAACGATGTCATTAGTTCCGACGGCGTTTTCCCAAGCTGCCCCGCCTGGGGCAACTCTCCTAAGCCCAGCAGGTGTTCCACCAAGGTGATAAACAATAGTCCCCTCTGGGTAGCTTGAAGACGGGACGGTTGGCAGCGTTGCGGAATCAATGATCTCTATTGCCTTAAGGCTTGACACAAGCTTATTGGCAGTAATGGCATTGTTGCTCAGGTCTTCGCCCTTAATCTGAATCGGGCTGACAACCTCTGAGTCATCGCTCATCTCGCTTGCGGTGTTGTCCGTGCTCATTGCCCGAACCTGATACCTATAGTTCAGGGCGTATGAAAGGCCGTTGTCATTGATGTAGTTAGCCTTAGTGTTCTGTATTGTCCTAAACTCAGTAAAGTTGTAGATTGCCCACCCAGTTGCGGCAACAGAGGTGATTGTTCCGCTCTCAACTGACGTGTAGCTAAAAGTGGTTGTTGTAGTTGCGGTGACGATCCACTCACCCTCGATCTTGTTTGATGCCTGACCGTAGATGTCGTTGTCCATCTCAATTCTTACCTTGTCGCCATTAACTATCCCGTGGGCGGAAGAGGTGGTTATTGTTACGGTCGTTGCGGCTCGTGCTACGTTCGTAATGGCCTTAAAAATTCCGTCTTGACGCTGTACCTCAAACGAAGAGATATTCTTGTTTCTCTCAAGGTCCTCATTGAAATCCCAGCTGACAGTAGCGGACTGAATGCTTGCGACTGCGTGAATTTCCGACGGTGGCGCAGGGGTTGGCGGCACTGGGTTTACCTTGTCAAGCTCTCTTAGCCGCTCGCTAACAAGGATAAATGAGTTACGCTGAAGGCGAACATCACCACCAACCGTAATACTATAAACAACGTCCATGCCAAGCATCTTTGCCTTGACGGACTTGACAATTAGCGGCTTTGCAATCTCCATTGTGTTCCAGATAAACGGAACAATGTCTCCAACTTCGGGGACTGGATAGATCGCGTCGTAGGCGTCTCTTGGTCGAATGTCAAACTCATAGGACTCAATGGGTAAGCCGTTTTCCTTCCAGAATCCCTGCGCGGCCAGGCGCGCATCCTCAAGCGTCTCAACCTTGTCGTCAGTTTTTGCTGTTTCAATAATCTTGCCGTTAGTTGCCCAAATCCCCGGGATAAAGTCATAGTCCACATACTGAACTGGGTTTCCGCTTTCATCGGTAAGGGCAACCTTATTTCCATCTGCGTCCCTGGTGCGGAATACGGCGTACAGGTGTAGCCTGTTGGCGGAGTTTCCCGACTCCACAGGGCTGCTGGGAACTTCCATCTCGTAAATCGGCACAGAGTATTCAGAGGGGTCCTCAAAATCGCCGTATCCCATGGCGCCGGTAATCTCCACTGCGCTCCAGTCAGTAAATGATGCCGATCCACCATCGTGTGGCTGGCATTGACCCCTAAGACCAAAATATGCCGCGCTTGCCGGAGCCTGCGAGATCTTCCAAACTTTTCTCCAGACCCCAACTGGCGCGCCCGGAAGGTTGCCCATGTGCGTTGTTGAAAGCTCGGTTCCGCCAGAGTCGTACCAGACAATGTACGCTCCCCAGCGGTTTTGATGGGCACTAAACTTTCCACGAACGGAGAAGAAATACTTCTTTCCGGGGGATGTTGCTACCCTGCTGGATACGGCTGTCTCTATCTTCGTGCTGTCAGTGCTTGAAGATACGCTGTATCCAGCCCCGTATGGGCCGCTCGTTGCGGACTGCAAGGTGAACCCAGACGCCGTCGTCCAGCCGTCAATGCTCCCGTCGTAGATGCCGTTTGTGACAAGCTCTTTGGGCGTCTTCGCTCCGTAGTGGAGGTATGCCTTGTAGTTACCAGAGCCGTCAAATTCACCCTTGTCCACCCAGAACTCGCCGCCGCTCTTCTGGGAGATGTAGTCGAGAACATTGCGCACGCTCCTGCCGCCGTACTGCTCATAGTTCGCGGTGTCGCTCTCTGGAAGGTATGGGCTAAATCGGTACTGTGTGTCGACGGCGTTGACATACGTGTCTATGTCGAGGGTGCCTGCGGTGATCATGCTCTTGTCAAAGAGCGCGTCAAAAATAGAGATGGGGTATTGCCATCCCCTGATATTGTCGTCCCCTACGCCAAGCCTGTAGGTGTTCCCGGCGACAACATAGAACTCACCATCAACCCATCCACGAGGTGAAGATGACGTAAGGGTTGTTGGCGACTCCGCTGTCACAAGGCTTGAAATATACCCAGACGATCCTGATGTCAGCTTTGCGCCAGTGATAGTAGCTGAGCCGTCGCTCCCAACGCTTGCATAAGAAATAGTGTTTGTTGTTGTCGCAGTCGCTATGACGTAGTCTTCTAGGGTTACAGAGAATCCAGCAGTCTGGGGAATCGAAACAATGATAGGATCGCCAGCTGAAAGTCCGTGCGACGAAGCGGTCGTGATAGTGACAACATTAGAGGATCTGCTGGCCGCGGTAATATCTATCGCGGATAGCAATGTTGTTGCAGTGTCGCCGAGGTAGGATGATCCGCTATCTTTGATAACATAAACCCTGTGCTGGTTTGCAAGAGACGCGTTCTTCCACTTGACCTTGAGCCTCTGGGTACTCGTGCCGGCGCTGAGAGTAATGCTAATTTCTGATGTGACCTGAGAATACTGAGGGGCGGAGGAATCCCTTCCCAGAAGCGTTGTGCTCCTCGCCTGGACGCGAACCTTGTAAACTCCGTCTGTAAGGCTTCCTCCGACCGCTTCAGATGATACCTGGAGGCCGTCAACCTGACCAACGATAGGCGGCAGAGACGCGGCGCTTGTCGAGATCCCGTCGCCACCGTTGATGATGTCGATGTCCCGAGAATCTCTTGCACCATAAAAGTCCGCAATAATTAGCTCTTCAAGTAGCGCGGTGTTGTCGGCACACTCAATCTCTTGAGTGATTGCACCACCGTCTCTCTGGGTCGATACCCTTGTGACATAGCCCGCAAAAAGAACAGTATCTGGGCTAGTTGAAACATCAACAATTCGGATTTCAGTCTTGCTTGGAATCTCCAGAACAAATGACTCGTCAAGTATTGCCGCGTTAATTTTGTCTGACTCAGTTGCGCCCGCGTACTCCAAAACGCTAAGGGAAGACTTAGGGAGAATAGTCCAGAGCGCAATGCTTGCGTTGGCGCTTGTGCCTTCGCTGTTGCCCTCCCACGTCATGGACTCGTAATTGACGCGCCTACTAATGTCGTAGAAGGCCGCGGTAGTGCCCTCGTACTTAAGCTTTACATATACCCGTACATCAGCCATTTATATTCTCCCGATGCCCGCGGACCTCAACAGCGACGACTGCGCCTTGCCCACGGCATCTGCCAGCTTGCGAATGTCTTGATCGTTTCTGACCGTTGGGTTGTTGATTATAACACTTGCATTGACCCCGCCGCCGCTTCCGCCAGCCATGCCGATCTGGTTAATTGGGCGGATTCTTCGCGGGAAGATCCTGGCAACGCCACCAGGGACAACCTGTAGGGTCTCCCTGCCCGTTTCCCCAACCTGGAACATCCCCCCCACGCCCATAACCTCACCGCCGCTGGCCATTCCAGCAAGTGGGAATCTAAGCTTTCCGCTGCCGTCAGTAAGTTTGACGTTAAAGAATTTTCTCAGCCCGTCTCTTGCGCCGTCCATAAGCTTCATCGGGTCTTTCGAGCTTCTTATCTTGCTCAAAGCAGCCGACATTGTTCCGCCCGGACCAAATTCCTTCAGGGAGCTGCCAAGGCCCGTACTGTAGTTTGAGGCGTCAAAAGGATTTGTGTATCTAATATTTGCATTGTCAACCTCGAATTGCAATACGTTCAAGAACGTAGTGAATCTCTTTGCTGCGGCTTTCTGAATTGCTGCCGCCCCAAGGGTTGACGGAGGCGCAGGCACCGGATTAAGGCGGTCGTATTTATCGTTCATTGGGTGCGGAGATACACCAGTTCCGTTTGTTGGCGTCGACGGGTCTGTGTTGTCGCTAGACCCAGCGTTTGGATCAAAGTTATTAACCGCAGAAATAGCCCTCTTGAGCTTTGTGACAATGGCGGTAAACTTCTTAAGGATTGAATCCCATGTGCCAAGGAACGCATCTCCAAAGTTTCTTGCGTCAAGATCAAGATTTGCGTCAAGCACGCCTACTTCGCCAAGTGTCGTTGTGTAGAGCGCCTTAATCTTTGCGGCAGCCTGTGACCCCGTAAGCTTTCCGGCCTCAACCAGGTCAAGAATATCCTCCATCCCCTCTTGGAACTTCATTCTTGCTGCTTCAAATCTTTCGTCAATATTTTCAAGACCCTCAACTACAGGATCACTTACCATTGCCTCCTCCAGAGCAATCTTCTTCCTTTCAAGGGCAGCGTCCTTTATGGCTTCAGTCTGCGCCTCTTGAGCTTCGCGCATTCTTGCGGCGGCCTCAAGTGGGTCCATGGACGCGTCATATTGACCAAGCTTTGCCATCTCAACGCTTCTTGCGGCATCCCGCAGCTTCTTCTCAATAGCAAGAAGCCTGTTTCGCTTTTCTGTAGCCTCAATTTCCTCTCGCAGGGCAAGGATGTTTGTCTCAGCCCCATCAACCATCACTATCTGCGTTGCAAGGAATGCATCTTTTGCCTTCTCCAGGGCCTTGGCCATTTGCTGCTCAAATACCGCGTTGACTCTTGACTGGAGCCTTCCGGCAAGCTTTTGGAACTCGCTTCTAACTTTTTCTAGTCTAGTTTGAAGCTTTTCAAGTCCCGCAGTTGCCCCGCCGATGAATAGACCAAACCCCTTAATCGCTTCCGGATTTACCTCCCAGCTGGTTGCAAGCTGACTAAGCAACGACTGGGCGTCGCTAAGCGTTGTAACCTGGCCCATGGCGGCAATTGCTTTTGCAATTTCCGCCTGCGCAAGTATCATTGCCTCCATTGGGCTATTGCCAAGGTTTTCGTAATACTTAGCCATCTTGGCCCTAACTTGCTCTGTTAAGGAATTCGCATACTCAGAAAAACTTACTCCATCCTTTCCGCCTTTCTTTTCGGTAGCCTGAGAGCCGAGGCCCTTAAGCATGTAGTCTAGAGAGTCGCCTAGTGATGGAACTATTGTGGATGCCCCATTTTGAATTAAGTCAAAAACGGCTTGAACACTTTTATAGTAATCCACGTTTCTGTCAAGAAGTTCTATTGGCGTAAAATCAAAGTCAGTAAGAAGCTGAGTAAATTCCGTAGCGTCCATCACTGCGTCAGCCATGTACTCGTTAATTGCGAGGCTTTTTGCTTCCCTATCCTGATCCGCAGGGGTAATCTCTTGATTTGGGAAAACAAATCCGGCTATTGCGCTGAGAACCGCGCCGCCAACAATTGAGCCAAGTATTGTTCCAAATCCTCCGCCCAGGAATGTTCCGATCGTTCCGCCAATCATCTTGCCAAGTCCCTTGGCTGCAAAGAACCCGCCAACGGACCCGGCCAGTCCGGCTCCCTCCTGAGCAATAATGGCGCCCTCGTTATTCTTTTCTGATTTCATCCTTTCCTGGGCAGTCATTACCGTCATAATGCCCTGAAGGGCAAAGGCAAATACGCCAAACTTCGAGATAACTGACTTAATACCACCGCTAACGCTCTTTAATTGGCTAGTAACGTTTTGCATTGCTCTTGATTGCTTAAGCGCAAGAAGCGCAGCAGCCCCGCCAGCGGCGACACCTGCGGCACCTCGCGCAACGCCGCCGGCAATACTGCCCGCGGCGCTACTGCCAGCCCTTCCAATTGCCCTGACAAAAGATCCAAAGTT
>Ga0315909_10002961_pt1 | contig 21190 bp, 37 predicted proteins | sample LakEriMetagenome_11_FD_203527 | JGI IMG/M metagenome (GOLD analysis project Ga0315909, IMG submission 203527) | Freshwater fungal communities from buoy surface, Lake Erie, Ohio, United States - Buoy 2 MA125 | ecosystem: Environmental > Aquatic > Freshwater > Lake | place: USA: Lake Erie, Ohio... | reverse complement strand
GTCTTTAATAAGGATACGACGATACCAACCATTCCACTCTTTCTTAGTGGCTGATTTCATCATTGCTTGAATCATATCCCTCGCTGTATTACCGGTGACATTGCGAGTAACAAAGCCAGTAAGAGCGAGAGTAAAACTATCCCAAGGTAGGCCAGCACCATCTTCATCAGTTTTCTCCGGTATTTGTTTAAGTCCAAAAGTTATCATTGGATCTAATGCAAGTCGACAACCTTCAAAGAATTCTTTAGCATGGTCGCTACTTTCGGCAATAACTTTAATAATTGCTTCTTTGTCTAAACGGGAATTGTGGGTTTCTAAATCCCAAATGTGGCTGGCACAAACGCTCATGTTTACTCCAATAATTAACTGTATAAGTGTATATTATACAACTTAACTATCAGTATGTCAAGTGGTTTGTAGTCTTAAATGGTTTACCTTCGTAAGCATATTCTAATTGATTCATTATTTTACGCTTCATTTGGCAAACTTTTGGATGGTTGTGATCATACTCAAATGCTTTCATAAAACGTCCCCAACCGTTTGGACGAACACGTTTTGGAACTTTTGAATCTAAATAAGTTTTGATTTCTCGAGTATCCCAACCAAATTTGTCAATCATATCTTGGGCCAGGTTAAAGGCATGTGCGCCCATTTCGTCCCTGTCGCCATAATATTCTTGTTCTTTACGAGTTCGAGCATAATAGGCAGTACTCTGGTATCCTGGAATATCTTTAAAATTCCTAGCACGATATTGGCGTGTATGAATGATTTCGTGTAGCACAGTATCGGCGAATAGCTGACACACCCGTTCCCAACGATAGTTGCTCATACGCATAGTGGCAGTTTTAGGGGGATATGCTAGTTCAATTTCGATAAAACGCTTTCTGCCTGTTTTATCTAAGTCGGAATAGTATGCTCCACCGACCCATATTTCACCCTTTTTAACAGGATTGAATCTACTACTCTTTACCTTAATAGGAAGATGTGACTTAATATGTTGGCTGATAATGCTGGTAATTTCGCCTATAGGTAGCCTGCGATCAACTAATTCGGATTTTAGCTGATGCAGCATTGAGTACAATGTATTTCGATCCAACAAGGACCAGTTAAACGCCTGACGGGCCATAGTACACTCCTATACATTACTATTTATAGTGTACTATGGATTTCAGTTATATGCGTACTTTATGGGCGTTTTGAGATAATTTCGTCAATCAAACCGTATTCTAGGGCTTCTTCTGCACTCATAAATTTATCACGTTCCATGTCATTTTTAAATTGTTCAAAAGTCTTGCCCTTTGAATTATGGTTTACGTAAATTTGAGTCAAATTCTTCTTCATTTTTAGAATCTCTTCAACTTGGATTTCCATGTCTGTAGCTTGGCCACCGGCGCCTCCACTTGGTTGGTGAATCATGTGGCGAGCATTAGGAAGCATTTTACGCTTACCTTTAGCACCCGCAGTAGCCAATAGTGATCCCATAGAGCAGGCTTGACCCATAACCACAGTAGAAACATCAGGCTTGATAAACTGCATAGTATCGTAAATCGCCATGCCTGCGGTAACGACTCCGCCTGGGCTGTTGATAAACATGGTAATATCTTCATTTCCTTGGCTCTCCAAAAAGAGCAACTGTGCCACAAGCAAACTAGCAGAGTGCTCGTTAACATCCGTATCTAGCATTACAATACGATCTTTAAGTAGACGACTGTAAATGTCGTAACTACGTTCTCCGCGAGCTTCTTGCTCGATAACCATTGGTACTAAATTAGGCATTATCTTCCTTTTCTTTATTTTCAGTTTCTACTTTGGGAAAGCACATCTTCTCGCCATCCCAACGCTGTCCGCACCAGCACTCGCCTTCACTATTAATAATGCAAGCACCGGAGCCGCAACAGCGTGGATCGTCCATTTTACTTGCCTACGTTTACATTAGCACCAGCGCCAATTACAAGAGTATTACCCTTAAAACTAGCCACTGCCTCTGCCATCTTAAGTGATGCATCAGCTTGCTTCATACGTGCTTGAGCATCCATATATTGGATAGCGCCAGCGTTTGTGTTAAGCGCCGCAATACGACGAGCTTCTGCTTCAGCAGTCTTAACTTCAACTTCCTTTTGCTTGAGCTCATTCTTTGAACGAACCAAATCGTTAGCAGAAGCAACAACCGAATCTGCAGGCACAATATTACGAATCAACACCTGACCAACAACCAAACTGCCGTCTAGCTTTTCTTCAGCAAGCGACTTTTGAATTTGCTCTTTAATGCTCTGTTCCATTGTTTGACGATTGTCCGCCATGTCCAATGCTTCGTACTTACGTGCTTCTTTGTAGATAGCATTACGAGTAGTTTGAACAATGTAGTTATACATCAAGTAGATGTCGCCGTTGTGTCGAGCATGGAATGCTTGACTCTTTTGACTGTACAGTTCAGCCACTTGTGCTTGATTAATGTTATAGATAACCACAGCATCAAAGTCTTTCATTGTGCTGTTATCTTTGGCTACTGGAGTCATATCCTCAAGTTTGACGTTAACGTCTTTAATTGGGAATGTAAGAACATCACCAATTAGGACCTGATTGAACGAACCGGGTAGCAGTTCGCCTTGCTGGACTTGTTTGTCAAAGCCAACCCGGACACCGACTTCACCAGTTTCAATACGGGTACAGCCTGTGGCAAGAATTGCAGCGGCAAGAATAGAGAGAGTAAAAATACGTTTCATGTGATACCTTAAAAAAGAATTACGATTACAGTCATTATCACTAGTGTTAGTGATGCGACAAGTATACTATAACCTAGTAATTTTGTCAATGCCCATTTATCCTTTCCAGACAAATCTCTGTAACCTTTAATACCAAAATAACAAACACCAAATACAACTAAAAATGCTAATATAATTTTAATCATTTTGGAGTCTCGTAAGTTTGAGCAAAGATATCTTTCTTTACAACACCGTAATCATTTTCACCGTGACGTACAATAACATCTTCACCCGGATTGTAATGTAGCTTCTCACCCCAGCTGGTGTCAACTGTTCCTGAGTGATCTGCAAGTTTAGCAATCTTCATAATCTTTTTAGGTGTACAAATACCGTCACCTAAATCGTCTTTAAGTTCATTGAACTTTTCAGGACTAATCGGATATTGCTCGCCTTTGGGGCCAGTCATAATATAAAACCCTTTGGGGTAGTTGACTGGACCTTCTAAGGTATCGATAGTACCAGGCTCGGATGCAATTTCATATTTTTCTTTAGCTGGCCGTTTAAAGGTTTTAAACCCACCATCTTTAAACCAATCGTCAGTAATTCCTTTGCCTAACGATTCAACAATGTTGATATATTCTCTAATCATTAATTATCCAGTTCTTTAAATGCTTCTGGCGCACGACGAGCAGTAATCTCGTTGAGCTTGGCTTGCTCTTTAGCCTTGCGTAGAATGTTAGCATCACCAGTTGGCAATACTACTAGTACATACGCACGAAACCGATTTCCTTCTTGCACCATTTTAATGCCGTCTTTAGGAACTTCCACACCAGTTAAATCGACTTTGTCGCAAGAAGTACGAAGAACCAACTCACTCAATTCTGAACTAGTATTTGCTGTGTCTGCCTTGTACACTTTGGTACGCTGACTTGCAGTTCCGCCAGCAGTCATACAGATTTTACCATATGCATCTGCTTTAGCTTTCAACAAGGCCATCGAATAGTCGCCACTAGAACTAGTGCCAGATGCATATACGGCAGAGTTACTAACTGGAAGATCTATCATCCATTTTGGTGCTTTGTCAATAACACGTTCTACTTGACGTTCTTGACGTTCACGTTCCATATCGGCTCTTTTGCCATATGGATCAGTTGTACCACAAGCCGCCAATACAGCAACAATAGGTAAAACAGTTAATAGTTTTTTCATTTTAAGTCCTTAGTTGGATTTGATTTTAGAAGCCGTCCAGTCGGTACCAGCTTTGATGTCTTCACCAAGGCCTTTTACCATACCGGCGGATGTACTACAAGCGGCTACATTAATAGCCAAAATAAGTGCTACAACTGTTTTCATTTTGCCAACTCCTGACTGTGTGTTTTAACTGTGTCTACGCCTTTGTCCATAATCTTAGCAATGCCGGAAAAACCAACAGTAGCTAGAACTAGTCCAAAAATTGTGCCTGCTATAAATGCCTTCATAATATTTGCCTTCTATGTTTGTTGAACATGTGTATATTATATGCGAAAGTGTTTCGATTGTCAAGTCACCATTTGTCCACAACTGTCCAAAGCTGATCATTTTGACAAATCACTCCTTTGGAAAATTGAAGTTTGCCGTTGTTATAACGTTCGCTAAAATATCGACAATTGGCTCCCTTAAATTGGAAGTATTTTTTATTGGCTACAGTACCAAACTCATTTTCCAAACCTTCGTCACCAATTTTTAAAGGACGAGTTCGTCTTGAACCATCTCCGCATACTAGCATTGATTCGCTTTGGAAATTGCCTCCTAACCGCATGTTCAGTTCACTCATGCCGTATTCAATGGCTTTTTGGCAACTGATTTCCGGGTCACCATAATCTTCGTGCGTCCAATCTACATTATGCTTCTCGCCGTCAACTACAATGCTAAATTTAACACGACATTTTTGGTTACTTTTAATTTTAACCAAATCGTCAATATTGCCCATTTTTCGTTCAGCTGTAACTTTACTAGCCTGGCGGACTTGGCAATCTTCGGCCAATGCAAATTGGCTAGTTAACGCTAGGAGTACGAGTAATTTTTTCATTGTTCGCAATTATAAACATACCACCAAAGATGCTCTTTAAGCAAGGCATTGTACCTTCTGTCTTGGTCGGATAATTGATCAGGATCTTGTGAAAAGTTTTTCTTACCTTGAATTTGTTTTAATTCTCGGAATTGTTCGTTTTTAAGTTTACAAGAAAGCGGATAGTTTACTAATTGCTCATAAGTAGGCAGTGATGCGCTGTTGCTACACCCTGCAACCAAAACTACCAACAATGGGATTAAAAATCTCATTTGTATTTGTCATCTAATTCTACGTTGGTCAAACCCGCAATCATTTGGAATTTATCCCAAGCGGCTTTTGCGGCCGGATTAGTTTCTAGTTCACTACTTGGTAGAACTGCTTCTAACCAAATCTCTGGCCGACGTTGCGGATGTGCGCCAAACTTGCGTGGCTGATGTAGTTTACCGGATTCCCAAAGTTCAATACTGACACTACGGAATTGATCTTCGTCGTGATAGCCTGCCCATTCTGGATTGCTGTGGGCAAAGAAACCTCGACTGTAAGCATTATCAGTGCCACCACCGTAACCCAACCAAATCCCCTGCCATTGATCGTTATCATGCGGATCAAAATCTGTACGAGTGATTAACACCAATACATCATCGATGTTTACTTTACCATCTACAATGTCACGAATGCAACGACTGTAGCTTAGTCCGATTTTCATTTTATTTCCAATCTAATCTGTTTAAGTGAATCCCAGCGAAAGCTCTTCCAATGTTTTGATTCCAAATCATAAACTGGACAAACGTCTTCATTTACTTTTCTTTCTTTTTTTAGTTTAGGAAAGTCTATTGGATCATTTGTGTTAGTATAGTGTATTTCTTCGGTTAAGTCAACCGGAACAAGAGATGGACTGGTTGTACATTCCATAACTCGTTCGGTTCCGTCTTTTTTGGTAAAAGTAACAGTGACCGGACCAAAAGCCAAATGTCCTTTAAGCCATTTTTTAAATAGCTTAAAGTCCTGTTCACTCAGTGTCGGCATTACTCAATTCCATTTCTTGAACACGTTGACGTAGGCGGATAACTTCTTGCTCTAATGTTTCAATATGAGCTGCAACCTTATCCATAAATTCAGCAGTATTCATGCCAGTGGTTCTTAGCATCTCAACTACTGTTGGTCGTTTTTCTTCTGTCATTATGCTTTTCCTTTATTTAATTTTGGTAATGCACCAGTTATTCTCTCAAACTGATCAAGTAACGCTTTTTCTAAAGCCTTATGTAGCTGGGATTCTACACTAATAGTTTCACCAGCCATAGTTAATGTTTGTTTAATCATTGGGCATTTATACGCCCAAAATTCAACAAGATTATTTTTATCATTAATAATGCTTCTAAGCTCATTTCTACAGTATTCGTCTGTGTCGTAGGTATATGTGCCTTTATGATTTCGGTATCGACCAAAACGACATTTAGTTCCTTTTTTAGGTTGGCCGTCGGACATTCGAATACCTAGTGGCATAGATGTTTCTCCAATTTTATAAACAATACCGTTTACAGTAATGAAGTAGACCCAGCTATAATGATCTGCATACATTATAGCTGAGTCAATACGATCGTACACCCATTCGCCACAATAGTCATTAATTCGACAAACTCGTTTGAAGTCTTTAAAATGACTAACGTGTGTCAACGGCATTGTATCAAACATTATACTTCCAATACTATGTTAGGGTTCCAACCTGTGTCTTCGCTGTAACCATCATTTTCATAACCACGTGGGTTACAAACAATTCTGGTTTCACCAATCATGTAATCAAACGGATGATGAGTGTGACCATGTGTCCACAGTTTAATCTGTGGGTGATCCAAAATGAATTCACTCAAGTCACTGTGGTAACCACCATTCATCAAATTTTCGTGAGCATACGTTGGATGCACACTTTGAAAACTAGGACTGTGATGCCCAACCACTACACATTTCTTATTTCTATGCTCATGGACAATGTGCTCGATGTAGGCAAGAGTCTTGTCGTGACGAATAGCAACATCCAACGCACTCATAGCCGCATAGTTCCTAGCATCGTTCCGAATGATACGAAAGTCGTTCATCATACCTTCGATGGCATGCATGGTAAGCGGATCACGCCGGTTCATGTTGGTCCACAGTGTTCCACCAACAAACACAACATCGTCGATAATCTTCATGTCCTGCTCTAACATATACACGTTAGGGTATTTGGCACACTCCTCACGCATATAGTTGATACCAGCATAAAACTTGCCATTGTAGAACTCGTGATTACCCATGATGTAAATTACATGGGGGAACTGAAAACTGCAACGCTTGAAGAAATCTCTAAAACGCTGGGCTGTCATCTGCCTACGACCCAATCCAGTGCCGTTAGCAATAGCGGCCTGGTCCGCAGTATTAGCTGGCTCAGGGTGGTCGTGGAGATCCTGGGCAATACAAATATCACCACCTAGAATCAATACATCGGCACCTTCGTCATTGTTGATATAACAATCCGAAAATTCCAAATGTAAATCACTGACCAACTTTATCTTCATCACTTTCTTCTTTCGCAAATGGCCAAGGTTTCCCTTTGCTCTCTAAAATAAATTTTTGAGCATCTTCTTTAGTAAGACGTCCAGCTTCAATTTCTACTAAAGCATGACGCAAAGCTTCTTCAACAAGTTCGTTAAAAGTCATATCACGTTCGTGCGCTAGTTTCATGTATTGTAACAGTTCTTCATCCGAAAAGTCAACCGGAACTTGCACACGGGTATCATAGTCCTCACCTGCTCGAATAGCCAAGCACTTTTGGATAAAGTCGTCTACTACATCCAAGTCCACATAGTCAACATCGTCCCAGGCTTCGTTCAAATTAACATTGCGAGCTTCTGCTTCTTTGCGATGCTTTTCTTGATTCTTTGGATTAATCATGCGATAAGCACGATCATTAGTATAATCGCATACGCTTACTTCGTAGACCTTTTGACTTTTAGTACTAAACACGATGCTAAAACTGTATCCACCTACACCGTGGACACCATTCCAACTATCTAGTCGATAGCTGTTAGGACCAAAACATTGCCAGCCATAATCACCGCCTTCGGTAATTTTATAGTCAACTAATTCCATCCATTCTTTCATAGTAATCATTTGAACACCTTTGAATCAAAAATAATTGCTGAACCTAGCACAATAAAAAATACGCCGCTCATTATGTCTCCGAGAGCCACACTTGCAACTCCATTTAACACATTGATGCCGCCAATAGTATATCCAATCGTTATACGGTTACGACCAAACCATTCCATAAATTTTTCCATTATTCTTCAAATCCTTCTTTAAGTAGTTTACGCTGTTCCCATTCTTCCATCTCTTTAGCACGTTTAATTTCACGTGCTTCTTCGCAAGGAGTACAATATGTATGTACCCATCCGCCTCCACGGCGTTCACCGACATTACCACACTCTTCGCAAGTAACACCACTCATACTTTCTGCCATACGTACCATGCCATCAATAATATCATTACCGCCTGAGTAATAAAAACGTAGTGTACCAAACTTTTCTTTAACTTGGTCTAGTGTTACTTGTGGAATCGATTCTGGAACTGGTCTAAAGTCTCCAGCAACAATTTCAGCAAGACGTTTTTCTTTGTGCTCGTCGTTAGGCAGTGCCTTCATAGTTTCTTCAAACAAATCAAAGTTACCTGCTTTGGCCTGCGCAGCCATTTCGTTATAATCCATTGCCCACTTTCGCTGTTTCTCTTTCCAATCAATGTGGTGTTGAATATTACCCATGAGTTGATCAAGGATATTAAACCAACCATCACCACATTCAAATCCCCAACACATACAAGTTTCCTGCATGTTCTTGTTGCGGTTAATCATCATCTTTGGATATTTCTCACACAACTGTGCGTCTAGTTCTTGTCTCATTTTATCTCATCCGATGTTTCAATAAAGTCGTTGATAATTAAATTCAATGCTTCAATCCTGCGTATGTTACCGCTTACGTCTTCAGGGTGCAACCAGTACCCGTCTGGATTATCTTCTGTCTTGGGATTCTTTTTCCATTCGGCTAATTCTTTTTTAAGATAGGAGCGATAGTCTTTTAAGTTAAGACTAGTAATGCGATCCGCAGTCTCACCATCAATCCATTGATACGGTTTATGTTTTGCCTTACTCATTCTACAGTACCTTCTACTCGTTTGCCTTCTTTAAGTGTACGCATCAATTGTCGGTTGCGTTCCTTTTGCTCTGCGGTACCACGTTTGTCATCAGTACTGATACGCAACATCATATCGTAGTCACGTGCCCACTTAACACCAGCAAGCCAATCTTCTAGACGTTCTAGACTACCGACAAACAGTTCCGCATCACGGCTGTATATTGGCAGTGCTTCGTGGTCTTTTGGCACAAGACTTAGAGCACCATGATCTTCCGTCCAATCACTGTGCTTGCTCTTGCTAAACTTAAAGCCTAGCTCGTCAATCGCTTGCTCGACACGTTTGATTCTTTGAATTGTATTCCATCCACTCATAGTACTTTCCCCAATCCTAGCCAAATAAGTTGATCCAATTCTATTTGATAATCTTGTCCAAGCCTGCGCTTTTCGTAGATAGCATTTAGCACATCTTTACCATCGCCATAGTCCAATACTCCTGAACCACGTGACTCTAATTCTTCGATTAGATCGTCGGTATCAAAATCGCTCAAGTCGACGTCTACTTCAACTTCTGTGTAGATTGTCTTATACATTATTGTGCCGCCTTTACATAGTGTAATCTAGTAACATCATTTTGATGTTTCCAATGCTTATTGCAATCTTTAACTTTGGCTTTGACTAATACGCAAGGCCCTAGCTTAAGATCCGTTTTACTCATCCAAGATACCATCTTACTGTTGATTATAGCATCTATATTGTAGCCTTCAAAGTTTTTTGACTTAATTGATGAAATAATTTCTGCGTCCAAATCCTTAATGGTACTACCAATTTCTGCCAACGGTCCTTCTTCGACTTGTTGAGCCGCACGTTTAACTTTGGTTTGTGCAACATCTCTAACATGAACGCTTGGTAGGCAGGCTACATACCCAAATTGATTTTGTTTAACTGTATCACTACTAAGAATACTGTTGATGTTGGTTTGAAAATCATTCTCGCCTTCAATAGCACTAAACATAAATTTTCGAAAATGTTTTTTGATCTCTTCTGCTTGTGCTGTATCTTCAGGTAGTACCTTAAGTGGCATAGGAGCATCTTTAGGATCGGCAGTCCAAATGGTAGGATCTAATGTACACAACATCAAAATTTTGTTCATTTGTTTTGAGTACATATACACACCATCGGTTGTATATATTGCTTCGGCTTCTTTGAGGTAAGCACCGTTTACTCGTTGGGCCGCACAGGCCAGCTCTAATACTTGTTGGGTAGGGAACTCTTTGTTAGCCATTTCGCTCGCTCTGTGTGTGAGTTAATATACTTTGTATTTTACATGAAAATGAAGTCCGTGTCAATCTTTTTCAATCGGACATAAACTTTTTTGGCAAGTTTTCTTAATAATGGACTTACGGGCGTTTCAAAATGGCTCACGTATGCATTGAGATTTGGACTAGCAAATTCTTTGTTAACTTTAAATCTTGCCAAAGTAGTAAATTTTGGCATGTATCGTAATGCTCTAAATTTGCCAACTGTTCGGCAAAGCTCGATAGTAATGCTTAACGCATAAGCATCCAGCTCATCGGGATCTTTTAAGTATTCGTGGAATTCATGTTCGGCATCGGCCCGTATATGAAATTCTTTATAACCACGTTTTCGACTTTGTCGCTGATGTTTGAATTCGTGTATTGTGGCATCGAATACTTGAATAAGCAAATCTGTTATTTGTCGACGGCTCCAGATAACATCTTTATCAAAATTGTGATATATTATTATTTCAATTGGGGTTTCTCTATTTTTGTCATCTTCAGGATCGTAATATGCGTTAACATAAAATTCCTCTGTGTCGAGAAACTTTTTTGATTGTGATTTTATTTTTACATCTAATCCCGCACGTTTAAATTCACGGCGTAGTTCAACCAACAACTTTGGAAAACTAGTGTCTTGTTTAGTTTTATGTCTAACATGTGTACAAATTAAACAAACAGTTTCCATTATTGAGTTCATTGTCACAACCTATATGTTACTCTACCTTTTGACAAATCGTATGGGCTAACTTCAATTTTAACATTGTCGCCTAATATGATTCTAATCTTGTGTTGTTTTAATTTCCCACCCATGTAACACAGTAGCGTATTAGGCATATTATCTACCTTAACTCTAAACATGTTTCCAGGTAACACTTCTTCAACAGACCCTACTAATTCGATGATATCGTCTTTAGCCATTATACCTTATTAACGATAATTTTACCGTCTTCTATTTTAATATCCAAGGTATCTCCTTCTTTCCAGCCAGTAAGTGCTAACACTTCGTCTGGGAATTTCATCATGACATTATCAGGATCACCTGGGATTTCCTGAAATATATCTTCAGCTGTAAAAACGAATTTTTCTTTATCTTCCATCATATATTTACTTTAAAGTTCTTAATCTTCGTAAGGAATAGGTCGCCATCCTAAACGGTTTAAGTCTAATTCAATTTCCTCAGTAACAACACCTTCAGGCACGTAGTTTCGACCATCGGCAGTATCTGGTATGGCTCCAGTTAAGCCGTTGCCCAATTCTTCATTGCCAATGCCACTACAGTACCAATCAATATAGTCGCCTTGTTCACGCATGTCGGCAATTATGCCGCCTGCATGCCTCCAACTGCAACCCCAATTTTCTTCTTTCATTTCAGGCAAAAAATCTCGCTTACGCCATTCCATATTACACATGGCTGCATATAAGTTTTGAGCATAGTTGTCCGATTGTTTAACTTTGTCGCAAAGCTCTTTACTACTACGGAGATCGTACTCCATATTGTTCTTTTGCCATTTTGGATCGTGGATCTTGTTAGCTTCGTCGATCTTAATCTGATCCCACATGTCAATGTATGCTTGGTTAGGCTCTTCGCCTTTTTCTTCTGCCCGTGCAATTGCTCCTTCTTTTTGGAAGGTGTGTCGTTCAGGGCTCGATGCTACTTTTTTCATTAATGATATGCGCCTCTAAAACAATGTAAAACTTCGTGTCCTAGATTATGAATACTAGCCATTTTAGGTGTCATAATAATACATTCTTTACCCTGCCAAAAAGAACAGGCTTGAACGTTAAAACGGAAAACTCCGCCGCCACGCTTTTTGTTTTCTGCATTACAAGCGGCATCGATATCTTTAACAACTACCCAACGTAATTTAACATCCATGACTTCGTTTTTAGTAGCGTCGAATTTTGATTCAGGATCTTGCCAGTTCCATGCCCACGCTGTATTTGAAACAAGTAGCAATACTAAAAGTGCCTTTTTCATTTCTGCCTCTCTGTGTGTTAAAAATGGTGTAGACGGTAGGATTCGAACCTACAAAGTCACCCTAAGGGTTAGACCCTAGCCCTCCGCCGGCAGTTTGTTACATGCCATTGGAGGAGGTATACCAAGTTCCACTCACGTCTACATTGTAAGTATATATTCGTTTATGGGTAAAGTCAAGTTATTTTGGTACCCTTCATAACATAAGTTAAATATGTCTAATGAACTTTAACCAAATACCATTTGATCAAATTATTAAGTTTGGACAGCGCACGATGTTAGATCGTCCATTATTTTCTACTAGTTGGATTTTGGGACGTTTTTGTAATTATAACTGTAGTTACTGTTGGCCCTATGCCCGCAGTGATAAATTGGATCACCAACCGCTTGAAGTGTATAAAGCCACTGTAGACGAGATTAAGCGTCAAGCACGAGCTAATGGGTTTAACCAGTTCCATTGGTCGTTCAGCGGCGGTGAGCCAACTGCTTATAAACAGTTGAATGATCTTGTTAAACATTTGGACGAAAAGGAATCAACGTACCAAAGTATACACATGACTACTAATTTAAGTCCTGGTAGTAAATGGTGGAACACTTGGTGTAAGAATACAGACTTGTTACAACGCAGAAGTATTACAGCCAGCTTTCATGACGAATTTGCTAAAGAACAAGAGTTTGGTGACAAGTGCTTACAGTTGCAGTATGAACTAGTACACGTTACTATTAATCAAGTAATGGTGCCAGAAAAGTTTTACGAATTGTATGAACGTATGGAACGCTTTCACAAGCGCGGTATTAATGTAACACTCAAGCCGCAAAGTAATCCGCAGGCGAGTGCGGTTGTAGATGGCTATACCGAAGATATGATACAGAAGATGCGTGAAGGATTCCCTCAACGTGCCAATGGAGAAGATGTTTATCAGATAGCATTATACGAAGCAGATGGTAGAGAACACTTGTTTGATCAAGCAGAAAGATTTAATGCATTTGGATTTAATAAGTTTACCAATTGGACTTGTAATAGTGGTTATCAAAGTGTTATAATAAGAGGAACTGAAGTCAAACGAAGTTATAGTTGCCACGATGAACCGTTAGGTACTATAGATAACTTCGAACTATTTAAAGAGGCTAGACGCTGTGTAACACCAAGTTGTGTAAGTTCGGCTGATAGTAAAATACCAAAATGCAAATAGACACCGAACACTTACACTATTGGATGAACGCAGTCCGCCAAAGTCCAAATCCTATGCGGACTATGGATGCTTTCTGGCAAGGACAACTGCGTAGCAAAGAATGGCTGATTGATTGCTTAGATGAACATATACATCATAGTGTAAGAATAGATATACACGGCGGGTGGGTTGGCGTATTAGCCAGTATGATATTTCAAAGTAACATCCCTACACATTACATTTGTAGCGTTGATGTTGATCCAACTTGCGAACCTATTGCTACTATGATGAATAAGATGGAAGAACAAAATGGTCGCTTTAGGGCAATAACAGCGGACATGTGTTCAGTACCAGTATCTGGCGATGTTATTATCAACACCAGCTGTGAACATATTACACAAGACCAATACGAAACTTGGTTAGCAAGACTTCCTAAGGACAGTCTAGTTGTACTACAAAGCAATAACTATGCTATTCCGGAACATGTTAGGATTGCACAAACTCTAGATGAATTTAGAAAACAAAGTCATTTAACGGAACTGTGGTCTGGAAGTTTAAAGACACAACTATATGACCGTTGGATGGTAATAGGTCGCAATGTATAATTTAGAAGATATTAAATCAGTCCACTTAGAATTAACTAGTAAATGTCAAGCTAGTTGTCCTATGTGTGCTAGAAACATACAAGGTCTTGATAATCCTTGGTTAAAGTTAGATGAAATTTCTTTAGCTCAATTTAAAGAATGGTTTCCTATAGACTTTATTAAACAATTGGATAGATTGTTTATGTGCGGCAACTTGGGTGATCCGATTATTGCTCGAGATACTTTAGAAATATTTCAATTCCTACGCACAGTAAATCCTGCTATAACTCTTGGAATGAACACTAATGGCAGTGCCAGGAATAAAGAATGGTGGCAACAGTTAGCGCAGACTAATGTTAAAGTTATATTTGGTATTGATGGATTAGAAGACACTCACACGTTATATCGCATTGGCACAGACTTTGATAAAATTATACATAACGCCTATAACTTTATACAAGCTGGCGGCACAGCTGAATGGCACATGTTAGTATTTGAACATAACGAACATCAAGTTGAACAGTGCCGTAAGCTAAGCCAAGAGTTAGGCTTCAGTGATTTTAAATTTAAACATACTTCTCGTTTTAGGGAAGACAAATTAAATGTATTAAACAAAGACGGTTCAACAAGCCATGTGTTGTTGCCATCGGTTAAAAGTAAAAATATTTCTAAGTTGCTAGGTAATGTACTTGAAGAAACAACAGAAATTTCCTGTAAAGTTCTTAAAGAAAAAAGTATATATGTTAATGCTAAAGGGCAACTAATTCCCTGTTGTTGGCTAGATTATAATGCCATGCTTCCAATTCATCCTTCAAGAATTGATATGTTAGATAGTGGAGTAAAATTTCATTCGTTAAAAGACAAACGATTAGATGAAATTTTTGTTAGTAAGTCATTTGATATTATTTCTAATAGTTGGAGTAGTACTCCAATTCGCGAGTGTAGTAGACAATGCGGAAAAATTGATAAATTCAATGAGCAGTTTAATTAGGATAGATGATGGAAACAGGAATAGTAAAATGGTATAATGATGCTAAAAAGTATGGCTTCATTACGGCTGACACAGACAACGCAAACATCTATGCAGAACGATGGGACATAACAAATGATCCCCAGACTATGTTTGAGTTACAACGTGTGACCTTTGACCGTATAGAAACAGATACTGGACTAGTTGCAAAAAACATTACAGTTATCCAACTAGAAGAACACAAGTTATTGGAGTTTCCTCGGATTAGCGTATTTGACAATATGTTGACAGCTGAGTTTTGTGCCAGTTTGATAGCCAAGCATACACGATCTGGCATGAACGGAAATAGCGGATATCAAAGTCGCGTTGAGTCTTATGCTCAGGTTACAGAAGAAGTTGAAAACAGAGGTATTAGTTTAGGAGTTAATCCTTACGACTATGATGTATTAGCAACTGCTATAGTGCAGGCCGCACGAATTCCGTATAGCCATATTGAAGCCATCGATGTTTACAATTACGAAACCGGACAGTTCCTTGCTTACCATCATGACTACCCGTATGATCCACGACAGATTAATTATTACAAAAATGGTGGAGATAGAGTTGGTACAGGAATCTTTTATCTTAATACAGACTTCGTAGGCGGAGAAACATACTTTCCTAAACACAACGTAACTATACATCCTAAGGTCGGATCTTTTTTATATTTTGAACAAGGGTATGATGAAGCAACCAATTGGTCAACAATACACGAAAGCAAAAGGATTACATCGGGAACCAAATGGATTGCCAGTTGCTTTTTTAGTGATAGGCCCAGGGTAGGATGGAGTCCTCGAGATCATTTATATGATAATAAGTGATTGGAAACCTTTTTACAAATATGATAACGATGGCACGCCTAATTGTATGTCTCAGCAGACATATGAGCCGTTAATAAGTCCAGACGGGAAAACGTTCTGTGCTAATTACGATTGGCAAAACAATTATCAGCGTATATGGCAACCCGACCGCGTAGGCTATACGCAAGATGTTGTTGAATACTTTTTTGATAAAGAAGTCGAATACGTTAATAGATTTAAAAACAAACCTTATAGTCCAACTATAGTTGATATTGATTATGCTAACAAACGCATATTCTACAATTGGGGAATTAGTTGTAACGCACTTATAAACGGCAATAAAGGCCCTATGCCAGACAATTGGAGACTACAAGTTTCAAATATGCTACTAGACGCATATAACAGCGGAGTGTATAAACTTACAATGTACCCCCATTGTTTTTATGTTGACACAGATGATCAGTTACGTACTATTGACTGGTATGGATGCGTAGAAGTTAGTGACCCGTTTATTGAAGCAAAGTACATGGACGGCATTATACACAGTACAGCACAATTCCGTTTAGATGAGACAGGCGAGTTAGTTAGCGGTAAATATAATCTTGAAACAATGTTCAAGCAATCACTTGGTGTACACGTTAAGTGGGGCAACGAAGATATGGGATTCATATATAAGGAGATGTTTGATGCCTAAGCAGGTAGGATCTACGTTAGGAATAATTGACTGGGACGATATTATTAAAAATATTCAGCCTCGCACCGGTGACCACAATACAGTTACTAGTGTTGTAGATCGCTCAGAGTCTAATTGGGAAGATGACACTGCCTTATTAAAATCTTACAAGGAAGTTATCGGCAATTGGAAAAAGGCTCATTATAACTTATCCAACATTGAATGGTGGGATTACTATCCAGGTGAACATTTTGATATTTCTGTTCAGGAAAAATTTGCTGATTTAGTAAATGCAGATCCTTTGAGAGTTTTTGTCAGTGAGGTAATGCCGGGTCGGTGTGTGCCTTATCACTGGGATGTCGAAGACCATGAAGAAGAGTGGCTAAAGTTAGGACCACTGGTTCGTTATGTTTGTTTTATTGACAAGCCGCATTTTGGAAACATACTGATATTAAAAGACGATTGCTTTCACTTAGTTGAACAGCATTTAGTATATGAGTGGGATCACTATAGGGATTATCATGCTGGAACCAATTGCGGTATGTGGCCTCAATACTTATTTCATTTTTTAGGGAGACCACGACAATGATTGAACGTGTTGGAATATGTGATATAATAGATTGGGATAAATTAATATTAGAACTTTCTACAGTTCAAATAGTGCATCGAGCAGAACACGAACTACTTCCAGAATTTACTGAATGGATGCCAGAAATACCTAGAAACATTTCTCCCAATAATATTGGGCCTAAACACAAAGCAGGTGATCCTATTCCAGGATTAAGTCCTATAACTGATATGTGGGAAGCAGCTGGTTATAAAACTCCTGCTGAAGGTGGAACAGTTGAATGGGAAATGTTTTTTCCTGGCCACAATTTTGATCAAAGTATTGTAGATACGTTTGCTGAATATGTTGGATTAGAAAAAGTACATTCTTGTTGGATCAGTAGAATATGGCCTGGATACTTTGCACCGTGGCATTGGGACGTGAATGACGATGAAGCTAGACTGAGTAAAGAACCAACTAAACCTCGTTGGCATTGTCATATGGGCAAGCCAGCATTTGGTCATGTGTTTATAGCTGACGACCAATGTTTTTATAACCAACCCCAAGGAACTGTATATCGTTGGGATAGCCGTAGTTTATGGCACGCCGGAACTAATTGTGGGTTAGTTCCAAAATATTTGTTTAACATTTGGTAACATTATGGAAGAAAAAGTAATCATTACGGATCCGTTTTATTTAGATAAGTTCATGGAGATACAACGACAAAATGTTGTATTATCTAATAAGCTAAGAGATATGTATGAGAATCCTAATTTAAGAAACATTGTTGAAATGCACATGGGATCTGATTTTTTTAATATATTACAAGATACACCTGCATGAACAAAATTAAACAATGGCAAGACAAAATTGAAGTAGTATCAGGGAGCAAGACTTTCTGCATATTGCCATGGATACATTTTGCCACCCGTCCTAATGGAGATATGCGACTATGCTGTAGTGCTAACGCAAGCGGTGCAGGAGAGAATCATACAGTCGGGCTAGTAAAGAACGAACGAGGTCAGCCAGCAAACTTTGGACGTGAAACTCCTATGAGTGCCTGGAACAACGAGTACATGAAGGATGTACGCTTGACTATGTTGGAAGGAAAGATACCTGCTAGTTGTAGTAAGTGTATTGCTGAAGAATCTAAAGGTGTTGCTAGTAAACGCATTTGGGAAACAGGTTCTTGGATGGAAGACGGTATTGATGTCGAAGAGCTTATTAAACAAACAGAAGAAGATGGCACAATACCTGAACGCCTTGTTTACTTAGACTTACGTTTAGGTCATACTTGTAACCTCAAGTGTGTTATGTGTAGTCCGCACGACAGCAGTCAATGGGTAGGCGAACATAAAAAGATATATCCATTATTTCAGGCTAAAGAACTTAAAGAACAAATGGCTTGGGATAGAAAAGATTTCAATAATAAATGGCATGAAAATCCAGATTTCTGGAAGGAGATGTACGCACAGATTCCTAATCTAAAGCAAGTATACTTTGCTGGCGGCGAACCACTAATGATTCGTGAACATAAATGGTTCCTCGAAGAAATTATTCGTCAAGGATATGCCGACAAAATTCTTATACGTTACAACACAAATGGATTATTAGTAGATGATGAAATTATCGAGCTATGGAAAAAATTTAAAAAAGTTAAAGTCGGCTTTAGCATTGATGCTGTCGGTGACCGCAATTATTATATACGTTATCCTAGTGATTGGGATACTATCGAGCGAAACCTTCACAAACTGGACAACACTCCCGACAACATCCAAGTTAGTATTGCCACAGCTATACAGATATTAAACATTAAACACTTAGCAGACTTTGCTAAGTGGAAGATTACGCAGAACTTTAAGAAAGTTAATTTAGAAAATACAGTTGGTGGAATACAAGCTGGCGGTGGAATTGTTAATATGCACTTGTTGTACATTCCAACATTCCTTAGTATTAGATTACTGCCAGCGGCGGATAAAGCAGAAGTGCGTAGAAGCTTTGCTGAACTTGCTAATTGGTTACACGAGAACTATAGACAAGACGAAGACTTTTGGAAGAACAATCCTTACGGGTGGAAACGCTGGCAAGCAGTACTAGACTTTATGGACGCCGAGGATCATTCTGCACAACTGCCAGCATTTAAAGAGTATATAGAAACGTTAGAAACTTCTCGAGGAACAGACTTTAAGTCTACTTTTCCTGAACTATCACACTTGCTAAATTATTCAGTCTAATTTTATTATTTTTAAAAATTGGATCTTTTAGAACTCTTTGAAATTTTGCAAATTCAGGATGTACGTTACTCCATACAGTTCTTTGTTTGTATGTCTGCTCGTCCCATGTATTCCAATCTATAGCTAACTGAAATCCAATACTATAAAAATTTGGATACCTTTCTAAAATTAGTTTAACATAGTCGGGCATTTCTTTATAATTAAGATCCTGTACAACAAATTGTGTCATAACATAGATGTTAGGTCTGTTTGCCACTTTACTGTTTATATAATCACAGTTTAATAACAAAGTTGGCCAATTGCCGCCTTGTCTAACAATATTATATGTTTCTTCTGTCGATGCATCAAAACTAATACGTAACGCTCTAATTTTGCTATGCCACTTTTCTATACGTTTCCAGTTTGTCGGCGTAAGCAAAACACCGTTAGTTTGTATATCTAATATAACATTAGGCCACGGAGTCGGGTCAAATGTTGTTAAGAAATCTCGAAATATCTTTGATCCAAACGGATCTCCACTACCGGTAATTTCTAATACAATTCTTTTATCGTGCGGTTTGTCAAAAATAAAATTAATAATCTTTTCATGTAATTCTTTTTTACGTTCATACTCCGGACCGCTTGTATCGTATATTTTTTTAGTTCTACAACTTGGGCAACTTAGGTTACAACTCAAGTCATTTTCAAAAAATATTTGTGATGGGTATTCGTCTACAACGGGAGTACCTTCCCTATCCGGTAAACTGTTGTCAGCAATGTCATTACATACAGAGTGATTACAAAATTTAAAACTGTAGTCTAATATTGATTGTCTAATTTCAGTTGCTTTCTCTCCGTGCCATATTTCCTCTAACGTATTATCGTAAAGGTTACCAATCTGAGTTGGTAGCCAGGAACTACAGCATAGCCAACAACTGCCATCTTCTTTGATGGCGATTGACTTAAACGGGCGTTCGCAGAACTTTCCCTGTAGGTCTTTTATAATCGGAATTATTTGACTAGTGAGGCCCATATTACTTTAAAATCCTTTTCGTCTTTTGCTTTAGGTGTACACATGCCACATCCACATCGTTGATTTGGACAAATGATGGGTGTTGGGTTTTTTAAACGTTCTTTTAAATCTATAATAAGTTGTTCGCTATCTTTAAGATTACCAATAGCACCTATCTTTTCACCGTGTAACGCTCGGCAAGTTTGATGATGGAATATATCTCCGTATTCTTGATTAATATGTAGGAAGTACCAATCAACTGTACAGCTCCATCCTTTGAAATGATTGTCGACTAATTTTACATCTTGCCATTCATCATCTACTTTTCCTACTAAGCATCTACCTCCACAACATTTACGACCAATGTTCGTACCTTCATTGCTGTCGCTAGCTGAACCTTTAAAGTTAGTTTTCTTCCAAAACCATTCTTGTTGTTCTTTGTTGTAAACATGGCTTGTACGTCTGTTGTTTCCATCTGCGTCGATGAACCATCCGCTAATAGCCTTATTGCCATCGCCAATAGGAACAGGATTATATTTGATTCCTTTAGAATCTAAAAAGTCACATACTTGTACAACTTCATCCCAGTAATCAACATGAAGCATCACGTTAACTTGTAACCACAGATTAGTCTGAGCAATTTCAACAATGTTTTTTAAAACACGATCCTTTAATTTTTTATCTGCTTCTGGATGATAACTTATTGATAGGCCAAACAATGTATCAAGCACAGTATCCATACGTTTATAATGCCACGTGCCATTGGTAGTTAAACTTAGTCTCCAGCGATTATCAATATTTTTAATCTCTTTAATTAACTTCCAAAAATTAGGATTGTTAGTCGGCTCCCCACCAGTAAAATCAATGCCTGGATCGTACACTGGATTTGCACGATGAGCTGTATAAGTTTCATACCACTCTTTTGCAAAATGAAAAGTCTTTAAAAGTTCATCTAAACTAGAATGTTTACTATAATTAGTATGTCTAGTTGC
>Ga0315909_10002959_pt1 | contig 21196 bp, 12 predicted proteins | sample LakEriMetagenome_11_FD_203527 | JGI IMG/M metagenome (GOLD analysis project Ga0315909, IMG submission 203527) | Freshwater fungal communities from buoy surface, Lake Erie, Ohio, United States - Buoy 2 MA125 | ecosystem: Environmental > Aquatic > Freshwater > Lake | place: USA: Lake Erie, Ohio... | reverse complement strand
ACCGTGAAAACCAATTTTTAATAGATTGTTTCCATCAACTAAAAGTGTTTTAGTCATTAAATTCTTCGTTAAAAGGGTTTGACGATACTAAATCTTTCTTTGTAATATAATCAGAAAAAAATTCTGTAAATATTGCTTCCATTACTGGGACACATATTGAGTTACCAGCTAATGCTACGTGGGCAGTATTAGATAAAGATGTTGTAAGTAACAAATCGATGTCTTGTTTTCTCACACCCATAAATCTATAACCTTCTCTTGCTGTAATTGTTCTTACTCTACCATCTTCAGTTAAAATTTGTGGTGAGCCACTTGTTGTAAGACAAGGTGAACATCCATCAATAGAGTAAATTCTTCTTGTTTGGTCATAACTAACGTCATCTCTTCTACCAACTAATTTACATATTGTGTGTTTTTTTGGTTCGTGTGGTGTAAATGGACAATTAATAATCAATGACTCATCAAAATTTTGTTCAATGTGTGGTCTCATAGGAACTCTAGTTCTTTTATGATTATCAACGTTCATCATTTTTTCTTGTACTTCTTCAATACTACTATTTAGAACTGACATCATAAAAACTCTTTCTCTATTTTGTGGACAACCAAAGTCAGCACCATTAAGGACTCTCCAATAAGAACTATAACCAAGTCCTCTTAAAAAATAGATATGTTTTTTAAAATTTTCGTAATGATTTTTTGAAACCAAGTTTTTAACGTTTTCCATTAACAAAAATTTTGGTCTATTTGCGGATAATAACCTTTCAACATCAAATAATAACCCACTTCTTGTTCCTTCTTTAATTCCTCTTTGTACTCCAGATATTGAAATATCTTGGCAAGGAAATGAATATGTTAGTAAGTCACAACTTGGAAAGTTATTTTCATCAATTTTTGTAATATCACCTAAATTTCCATAAGTTGTTGTATGTAAAACATCATAACATTCGTTTGCCTGTTTGAAGTTGTCGCAGTTTGCAACATTTTCATAATCAACACCAATATATTTAAGTGCTAACTCTTGTGTTCCGTAACCGGAAAATAACGATAATACTTTTAATTTATTCTTGTTCATAAACTTTTTCTTCTTTTAAATCAAATTCACCATCTACACCAATAATATTTTTCCAATATTCAGCATAATCTTTTTTGTAGTCTTCAATAGACTTTTTTTCTTCCGTAGCATCCTTTCCAGGTAAAAACCCGTGAGGTGTTACAATAATTTTACCGTCCTCAAACCCAAGTCCATTAATATGGTTTTTCATAACCGATACTTTTGTTCTTGATGCAAATTTAACAGTTCTTTTGTCTTTTGTTGCTGTAATCTTTGTTGTTCCGGCTCCTTTTTGATTTCCATATAAAAACACCAAAGATGAGTTTAACCAGATTGCTTCACCACCTTTAGCTTTAATTTTTGGTTGTCCAAATGGATTGTCTGGTAATTCAACCCAAGGTTGATTAACGATAATTAATGTGTTTTCGTATTTTGAATCTGCTTTTCTTGAACCAGAAATTCTTTGGTTAATTCCCATACCAATTTTATCTGCTAGTACTGAAGCATTGTGTTGTTTACCACCTTTACCTTCGTAGGTCATTTTACAAGGGACAGAACCAACAGAATCCCACATAATACATAATGAATAGTCAAGTTCACCCTTTTCTTGAGCATCCAACAAATCATTAATATAATCTGTGATTTGTTCAATATAACTAAAATTGTTATTAAATAAAAAGAAACCATCCCAAGTAAGTTCACCAGTCTCTTCATCCACAACTTCTTCACATTCAAACCCCATAATTTTTGAGTGTTCAAAAGACCATTTTTGTTCTGTAATTATGAAGACAGGTAGAATACCTTTCTTTTGTGCGTCAACAGCCGTCTTAACAAGTGCTGTTGTTTTACCAGTATCAGAGTGACCCAAAAACATATTAATATGTCCCATAGCTGGACCTGGAAGTCCTACAGCATCTAAAAATGCTGGACCTAAATCAAAGTATCTTTGTGGTTTGTATTTTGCATCTGAAGAGAATTTTTTCTTCAAAGCACTAAAGTCATTTTTTTTAATTGCCATATATTCTTTTTTAAAAAGATAAGAAAAAGTGGGTACATTGTATACCAATATACCCACATATTTTTAATAAAATTTAGAACGGTAATTCTTCGTCGATATCGTCATCTTCCTGTGGGTCAACAACCTTTTTTTCTTCTTTTACTTTTTTACCACCCATAGAAACTTCACTTTCTTCGTTGTTAGAATAGATGTATTTTCCAGCATCAGAATCCCATCTTGGTGTTTCACCACGAGCAATTGCTTCAAGGTACTCGGCAGGTTTTTTAGAATAAACATCTTCCCAAGTAAGTTCATCTTCAATCCAAGATGTCATTGTATCTTCATCTTCGTGAACTGAAGATGGATCATCATACATAACTGTTTGGATTACAGTGTAGAACGCACCTTTTGGTGTTTTTGCTTTTGTTAATTCAAGAATAAGATCTCTTCCTTTTTCAGCGTCAGCAACATCACCTTTTGCTTTATAGATAGGAATAATTTTATCAAAAATTCCCTCTTGTTTGTAATTGTGTTTAAATCGCCAGAATTTAGGACCATCTTGTTCATTGTCACGGTCAATAACCTTAACAATATAAAACTTTCGAGGTTTGTATTGTTTTGCAAGTTCTTTATCTGATTCTTTACCAGTTGACATAAGAACATCATAAACTTCACTTAATGGTGAACGCTCATTGTCATTTTTTCCTGGATCATAGAACTTTTGCCATTTACCATCAACCAAGATTTCGTGGAACCAAACTTCCTTAAATGGTGATGAACCGTCCGGTGTAGGTAGGATTCGGATTCTTTTTTGTGCTTGCTTTTCGTTGTCTTTAAGTATTGCAGCAAAATACTTTTTCATTCTTTCTTCTTGAGACATTTTTGAAGTGGAAGAAGAACCACTTTGTTTTGAGCTCTCATACTGAGCCAAAACTGCATCTAAAACATTGTTTGTCGCCATATATATTATTTATTAAAAGTTTACAATAGAAAGTATAATTAAAATTTGTGTCGCAGTCAACAAGAAATTTAAAGGTCGTAAAATACGACCTAAAAATTATCTCATCATATTGTCTTCATCTTCATCTTCGTAGTTGTTAAAAGAAGTTTTTATTTCTTCTGGTGAATATTCTTCTACTTCGTCTGTTGTTAGAACATATTCGTTTTTACCAGATTGTCTCATTTCTTCTTGTTTATCAACAAAAAAGTCAGATAATTTTTGTTTAAAAGGTCCAGAATCTAAACTTCTTAATTCAAGTTTTTCTTCTGGTGTCTTTGGTCTAAATTGGTCAAACTTAGTTTCAAGTGAATTTATTTTATTAATAAGTTGGTCCATTTCACCAAGTTTTGTTTCAAGTGTTGAAAGTTGGGTAAATAAGTTATTAAAATATTCTTCTTGTTTGTCTGCCATTGTTTTTTGTGTATCGACAAGATCTGTGATATCAAGTTCTTCTTCTCCACCTTCTTCATCAGCACCAATTTCTTCAACGTCAGCATCTGCTTCAATATCAACTTCTGTTGTTCCAGTTGGTGCTGGTGGTGCTCCTCCCGGTGCTGGTGGTGCTCCTGGGGGTGGTACTTCACCTCCTGGGGGTGGTACTTCACCTCCTGGTGGTGGTGGAGCGCCTAATTCATCACCTGCTGGTGGGGGTGGAACTTGTTCCATAATGTATTTGTTGATACTATTGTATCTTGCAATTTCTTCTAGAATTTTTTGTTCTACACTCATCTTATCCGTTTAATAATGTTTTTATTCCAGATTTTGTTTCAACCTGAATTTTTTTAAATTGTTTCATAGTATTATCAACTCTTTCAATAAGACCGTCTTTCATTCTTACCGTATAACAATCACCAGTATCTAAATCACAAACTTCTTTAAATCCATTACCAGCATCTTTTTCTGATATTCTTGTATTTTTACCTAAGTAATTATCCAATATTAATTTTGTATTCATAGTTTTTTATTTATAAATATCTTATTTTATTAAAAAGAAAATGTTAATGGGAAAAATTTATAATAATCTTGTCTTGTTGGGTCAGGACTACCATCAGATTTTATTGGTGTTGACAACATTTCAAATTTAGCATAATATGTTCCTTTATAACTTAGTGATGGTTGACCTGTGGTACATCCAAACTCATCAAGTATTTCTTGTATTTCCATTGTAAATGTGTCCCCATTTATAACTTTATCAGTTACATCAATTTCACCACTAGTGTCGACACACGGTGCGTTTGAATTTCCTAATATAAGCATTCTAGCCGCAAATATTTTTCTTTTATCAGCAGCCGGATTTAATTTAATCGTATATGACTCTAAAAGAGGTGGACTACTAATTGTGTATTTTGGTTCAACCAAGAATATCGGTGGGTTAGGTTCTTCTGGTGGTTGAGCAACTGGTTTTGGTTGGTTACTTAAAACAAAACTAATAGCCTCAGTAATTTTTTCAATATATTGTTTTTTAACTTGTTCTGTTAATGACTGCCATAAATTTGAATTTTCATTAGGAAAACTATTTGTTGAAAACTCTGCAATTTTTTCAATATATATTTGTGTATTTGTTACAGAATCTGTTGGTGTTGTTACTATTTGTGATGCTAAAATCTTTTGTGTATATTTTTCACTTAAAAATCTAATATGTTCATTAAAATTAGAAAAAACAGCAAATGGTACTTGATTGTTTTGTATTGTTAAACAAATATAGCTTTGGTCAAAATATTTTTTAGATAAATCACCATAACCAAAAACTAAAGGTACTTTTGCAAAATTATAATTATAAGTTGTAAAACTTTGTCCATTAGAACTAGATATGTAGATTAAAGAAAATATCGTATTTATTACACCACTAACTTGTTGTGGTGTTGCCCCACCGCCTATTGTTTGTTGATTAATTATTTCTGAAATTTTTGAATATGCTTCGCTAAAACTTATTGAGGTTTGTGTTGGGGTTGTTGCGGTATAGTTTATGTATGATGAATCTAATCCTGTTGAACAGTTTTGAATTTGTGAAGGTTGACTCTTATTACCTTCTTGTATTTTGTTAGTTGCTTCGGAAGTTTCTTTAATAACATTATTAGTTTCATTAGTTTTTTTAGTATTTTCTTCTTCTTTGATTCTTTGTTTAATTGTTGTTAGAATATTTGTACTTAATGATTGTAATAACGAATCTATTGCTGGGATACTATAAAATGGTTGTCTTTGTCCTTCAATACTTGTGTCAAAACCATTTTCACTAATTCTATGACTTACATTTGTAATCATATATGGACCACTAAACATAGGTATGTTTCTTAAATTAAAATACATAGTTGGTTGTACTAACGCACAACCTAACATATCTATTGAACATTTGTAACTTCTATTTCTATATATGTTATACAAAGAAACACTTTGTGATGCTGTTGTTCTATTTCTGGACTGATTTGCCATTTGATTTAACATTTGAAGGGATTCTGCAGTTGCTTCACCAACGTCTTGTCCAATATCAATTTGTTTAAATATTTGTTGATTCTGTGGTCCAAAATCTACATTAAACCCAACTACTTTATTTGATTTGTCCCAATTTGTTTTTCCTTCTTGACTTTCAAGTAGTGGATTATCACTAGCTCTTCTTAAATCAAAAGCATCATCTCTGAATCTATAGTCGGCGTTTGTATTCATAGCTAGATGTTTACTATCTACATGTGCATACATTGCAACTATTTTAGCACCTGTTTCTCTATAATCAACTGTTGTATGTGTACCAAATAAAGTTTTTGCAAATTCCAAAGTTCCTTCTGGTCTTGGGTTTGGGTTTTTTGAAACATCTTGTACATTATAGAAATTAGCATATGCTGGTAAAATCCAGTATGTAAATCTATTATCTGAAAATATCGTGTTAACAATACCCAACATATTATTTGATGGTAGCCACTGACTTATTCTATCTTTTAGTAAGAAGATATCAACAAATATTTTTTGTCCAACGTCTCTACTGGCTCTATCAACTAATAAAACGTCTTCAAAAAGTGTTTTACTTTTTAAATCAGCACCAGAAATCCAAGTATCATTTATTGTTTTAAACATATCCCACATTTCATATCTAGATATTTCACCTAGATATTCTTTAAATTTTACACCACCTTGATTTTGTTTTACTGATACACTACCTAATTTGTTTCTGACAGAAGTTAAGGTGTTATCCAAAATTAAATTAAGATAAGATTCACTGTCTGCTATGTAACTATTCATAAGACCAAAAAACTTATTCATTGTTAACGTTGGGTCTTTTAGTTTTTGTGTTGCATACAATTTAATCATTGGTGCATAAAATTTCACATTATTTTCTGTGAACTCCATGTCCATATCAATAAAGAAATCGGTAATGTATGAACCATTATTTGTATATTCTAATTCTGGTATTTCAGAAAAACCAACATACGTTTCTAACGCTTTCCAAGTTTCTGGACTTTGTGTTTTTGATTGAGCTAATGTTATTGTACCACCTTGTGTTGGTAAAAGACCAGGTGAATTTTGAACATATCCAGCCCAAGTGTAAGGATCTTCAATAAAGTCTGTTGAAAACGTATAAAACATTTTTTTATCAAAGTTTGATGGATTACCATATTTAAAAACAACTTGATAATCCATAAATGTTTCAATGGTTTTTTGAAATGACTTTTTTTGATTTTCAGTTATTTCATTTATTAGTGCTGTTCCTGTAAAACCTTCAGGGTTAATTGTTTTAAACATAGTTCTCATTAGACCTTGAAAATTTTCATTAGTTTCTTCGACAGTAATTTCTTCTTCTCTTGGTTGTAAATTACTTTCAAAGTCATAAACAGACTTACTAAATAATAAAAATTGATTTTCAAATTGGTCTAGAATTTCTGGTGTAAATGTTGTAAACAATTCACTTATTTTTGAATACTTTGTTGGGTCACCAAAAATTCCAAAGTTTTGTTGTTCTTCTTCATTTGTAAAAATTTCCCTTATGTATTCATCTGGTTGAGGTTTTGCTAATTTAGAATTATCAAAATAACCATAATTTGGTGCTTTCCAGAACAATCTTGTTGCACCATTGTGTACTGCAGGATTGTTACTAATATCAATTTTCATACTACCATTGTTATTAAAACATTCTTGTTTTGCTTGATTCACATTTGAACCAAATGATGGTAAAACATAAATTGATTTTTTGTCTGGTGTTAATGTATAACAACTCCAAGGAAGACATATTAATGAACTATTTGGTGAAAGAATCCCAGGCCCTTCATTAATTAATGCACTTGTTGTTGGGACCATTCTAAAATTTTCATTTAAGGCATCTTGTATATTAGAATTTTGATAACCAGGTATTGGTTTGTTTGTAACAATAAAAGGTTGTGCAACTGTTGGTGGTGAAACAACAATCCCTTGTACTGGACTAATTATGTATGTTCCAGTACTACCAGTTGTACCAGTTAATTGTTGTATAATTGTTGTTCCTGGTGCTAAAGTTGAGCCAGATAAGACTAATCCTGGTTCTAATGCGATAAAATTTAAAGACACAACTTCAAGTGTGTTACCAGTAACGTAATATGTACCTTCGATATTTGATGTCTGACTAAATAATTTTGTTCCTTTAAAAAATACGTGAAAGTCATCAAGTAGTTTAGGATAAAAACCAGTATTTATTACTGTTTTTTGATTAGGTCCAGAAGTATTAACACCATCTAGAACTATATCATAATTTGTACCATCAACCTGTACATTATATTGTGTTGTTGTTGACGAAAAAGCTGGGTCGTAATTACCAACATAATCTGTATCTTCCCAAATTCCATCTAAGATATCAACACCATCAAGTTTGAATTTTTTGTACCTATGCCAAATTCCACCATATTTTAACACCCAAGCGTACGGTACTTCGTGAATTGCACCAAACTTTTTTAAAGATGGTAGAATATAACTATTTGTCACAACAGAACCATCTGAATTATATGTTCGATATTTATCTCTTAATGTTGCCAGAGGTAAACTATTCAAAAATAAATAAGCTGCGGCCTTATATGGTGACTTTTCAATTAAACTATACCTAAATTCAAATAAACCTTTTTGAATCGCATTTGCAAAGTATGGTGTATTAAATAATGAAGTTGTTTGTTTAGCAACAAGTTTACCATCATAGTTTTCATAAACCACATTACCTTCCGTTGCATATTGTTCTTTAATTTTTCTTTCTTTATAAAAAGTTTCTAAATTTTGTAAATTAAGTGTTTGATCAAAAACACTATTCTTGTAATTAAAATTTAAAATAGGTGAAAGATTATTTTTGTTTTTTATAAGTTTTATTGACTTATCGTATTCTAAAGTATCACTTGTTTTAAACACATCTACTTTTGATTGGATTGCTTTACCATTTGCTAAGTAATCTTTACACCAGTCTAAATCCGTTAACGGATATAAATCTGTAAAATCATATTCATCATTAATAACAGAACCACCAAAATAATTTATAACTGGTTGTTCATTTGTTAAACCTACATTTGGGAGTGCTTTATCTTCGTCAAGAATAGAACCTTTGTACATAAAAAATGAAACGTCTGTATCATTTTTTAAATATGGAGTATTAATAACACCACGAATGAAGTTTTGCCAACTTTGTCCTTCTCCTTGGTTTGAAATGTGTCTTAAAAAACTAGGATAAATCGATGCGTTTATATTATATTGTTTTAACTTTTGACTTATAAATGGGTTATCATCACTTATAGCTTTAAGTATGTCTGTTGTTTCTGATTCACCAACATATTGTTGTATATTATTATCTTTAATACTTTTTCGATTAAATTTAGAATAAAAAGAATTTACAAACATTCTTTCATAAATTTCATAGAAAAATTTTACTTCTTCTGTATTTTGATAAACATCATTTCCAATTGTAAATTCAGTAGCATTAAAACTAAATCTATTTGGTCTTTCTATAAAATTACCAGTTGGTCCGTTGTCAAATTTTGGCGGACTAACTTGTGTATAACCTCTTAAAAATTCTTCAACAAATTGTACTTCCGGCCAAATTTCTGGATTATATGCGTTAAATTGTAAAGCTAAATCATCATCGCCAGGATAAGATAATATGTATTTTTCTTTACCTTCTTCAAATGATTCTTTTATTATTTGTGGCCAAGGATATACTGGAGAATCTAGTTCTGAATTTTTAACATCAACACTTTGTGCTGTTGTACTTGTATTAAAAACTGCTTTTTTTCTATTTGTATCATTTCTTAAATCCCAAGCTTTTGTGTGGACATCGTCCATCATTCTTAAAAAAGCTTCACCTTGAGCAAAAAATACAGCTAAAACATTTCTTATTGTTGGTTGAAAACCTAATCCGTTTGTTGGGTTTGAAAATTCTGCCTGTATTTCTTTTGTAATCCCATCTTCTACTTCTTTTTTCTTTATTTCATATTTTTCTTTTATTTTGTTCATTAACTCTATAAAAGATTTTGGTCCTTCAAAAAAAGCTAAACCTGGGTATTGTCCTACATTACTATAGTCAGAAATTTCTTTATTTAATGAATTTCTGTAATCAATGTATTCTTGACTTGTTGTTAAACCTGAAAAGGTTTTTCCAATTCTTTTATTATACGTTTCTGAAACATTGATTTCACCAATATTAACATTTTGAAAAAAGGTAGATACTTTTATTGGAATTGGTATGTCTTTGCCAACAACAGGATTTGATATTAATTTATTGTTATACTCTTTTATTATCCCATCTAACTCTGTTATAGCTGTCGATTTACTATTTGCGTCATTAAATTCTGGTTTATATCTATATAAAATAGTTTTTTGTTTGTCATTTTTTATAAAAACATTTTCATTATCTAACCACTTATTTTTCCAAGAATCAAGACCTAAATAATAATAAACTTTACTCTGATATTCATTAAAATTTTCTAAATAATTTTCAAGTTTATTTAATTTATCTAAATTTTGTTTTTTGAATTTTTCTTCTATTGTTACAATTAATTTTTCTAATTTTTCTTTTAATTGGAGTATTGTTATTTCTGGAAAAGATTCATCAATTAAACCTTTTGCTTTATATTCCTGATACAATTCTTTCATTTTTTGAAGACCTAAACTAGATGTAACTATTTCTGTTTGTGAATTACCACCAGAAGAATTTGTTGACGATGTTTTTTGTTTTGTTATTGATAGTTGGTACATTGATGGTACAGCATACATTGCTGGCCAACTAACTTGATTCATAATTGTATATTTGTAAGTATAAAACTGACAATTTATTCTAAAATTATGAGTAGAAGGGTCAAAAGAACTACTAAAAGTGTGTAACATTAATGGTAGTCTTACTGCTTTACCAATATATCCTTTTATTGTCAAATAAAAAATTGGGTACGGTAATTGAAAAAAGGCTGCATAGGGTGAATTATTTCCGGCTTCAAATAGGGCTCTCCCTTTAACATCTTCAAATGTTATAGAAATAGTTGGCATAAATTCTAAACCATAATCAATATTAATTTGTGTAATACCCAATAAACCATTATCAACATTTCCTTCAACACCATTTGAATATAATGTTTGGTTTACATAATAATCGTCAGATAAATTTGGATTTTGTGTTATAGTTATTTTTGGTTGATTAACACCTTTACCTTCTATTGTTCCTTTACCTGTTAATTCGTCAGACCAATTCGTGTCTAAAAATTGTTTAAAACCAGGATTTAAAAAATTAATTTTACCAACAGAAATTGTTCTTACCGCCTCATTTGCTGGAACACCAACAGCCAGTTTAGTTCTTGGAAGTACAGCACATTCCAAATTTGCGTACATTACTAAATCTTCGTGTTTAATTTCTCTATCTTTGATTTTACCTTCAGAATCAATTACTTTGTTTGGATCAATTACTGATATGTTTTGATAATCAAATTCAACTAATATATTTTCTGAGTTATCTTCCATAGTAAAAGAAATGGTTATCTATTGCACTTTTATATTCTTGTACAGAAGTTAGTAACGGATATGGAATAGTCAATACAGCACCATCAGGTATATTTGTTTCCATACCAGTATATCTTGGATTTGCTTGCATAATTAACCAACCAAATAAAGGACTATCGTAGTATTGTTGTGATATTTTATCCAATCTAGACTGTCCAAATCTATATATATGTTTTTTATCAGATGGTTTACTTTGTAAATTAACATATGGTACAACAGTTTGTTGTCCATTTTGTAAAAACATTGCATATCTATTATAATATTGTTGTGCCATATCAATTAAATGTTATTTTATTATTAAAGTTATTATCGTTATTAATATTAATATCTGAATATGTTTGTTTTAGAATTTTTTCATTATCTTTATAGTTGTTATCTTTTTTAGTTGAGTAGGCTAATTTAGTATCAAATGGTTCAATTATATAATTTTTATAGGCTTCATATGACGGACTATTTTCAAAAATATCAATAAGTTTTTTTTCAGCATCAAATTCTTCAATAAACAAAGTTTTTAATCTTTCACATTCTTCACGAATATCAAGTTCCATAAAAGTATTTTTCTTAACTAGTTCGGTCATTAAACTTTCAACAAATATTTTGTATTTTGCATCGTCTGTAAATATTGTTGACATAACCAAATAAAATCTTGCTTCTTCAAATGTTTCAAACTTATCAAAAAGAACAGGTGAAAAATCATTTGAATTATCAATAGCTGTTTCATCTATAACGCCACCTTCATCTAAATCAGTTAAATAATCTAAAAGTATATTTTTTGTTTTAAATTGATAATTTTCAGAAATGTCTGAAAAAGTATCACCAGTTACAGGGTCTGCCAGTTTTAGATTGTAAACTTTATATTTACCAGTATCTAATTTATAACCATCAATTTCTTTACTAACAACGTCTAATTTTCTAAAAGTCTGTACATAATCTTGTTGATAATTTGTTATTTCATTTTGTGGTCCAACCAAAGCTTCATTTATTTCATCTTCCCTTTGTGATACTATATCTATAAGTTTATTTTTTAATTGTCTTATAGCCGAATCTGGAAATTCCAATGGATTTGCCTTAACCTTTGAAATTATTGGGTTTTGGTCATCTTTAATATCTTTTATTGCATCTTTAATTTTTTCACTAATGATTTTTTCAACCTTTTCTGGTTTACCAAAAATTTCGGTTTCTTCAAAATCACCTACATTGTATTGTGCTAATTTACCATTGTTATATTTTCTTGTCTTCCAAAAATATTGAATATAGGCGTAGTTTGTTACGTTGTTAACAGTTTTTAATTGGTCAAAAATTGTTGTAAAATAATTTTTAGTTTTATCAGACAATTCTTTAAATATATCTGTATATTCTATTTCACCTTCTTCGTATTCACCATTATCAAAAGAAACTGTTGATAATATTTTTCCAATTGTTGACCCACCGTTATTTGTTATAATGTCTGGTATATCAGCACTAGTTACTTGTATTGGTGGTGGTGGTGTTTCTTTTGTTGATAAAATTTGAGCAACAAGTTTTTCATCTTTTTCTTTTGTACTTTCTGTTGGTACTGATCTTTCATCATATATTTCAGTATTTGCATAAAAATTAAATGACAACGCATTTTGTAATTGTGCAACTGGCTCCGCTAAACCATGTCCACCAATAAAATCAAAACTCAATGAAATTTTTGCAATCATCGGTTGTACACCAATACCTTCTGGGTTTATGTCATATATTAAAGGGTCGTATGTTATTTGTAATTGAGTTGGTACAATTTTAGTGTGATAAAAATCACCCACTCTTAATACTAATATTGGTGGTGTACCAAATGATGTATTTCTTGCATCATTATACTTTGGTTTACCATCTGGACCAATTACAGGAATTGTCTGACCAGGTCTAACACATTGATTTAAAAATGTTAATCTAGCGTTTAAACCTTCTGGTGTTGTTGAATGAAATGCCGGATGGAAGTACTTTATCTTATCTTGAATACTTGCAAGTACCATTGGTTGGTCTTCTTTAATCAAATCAAAATAATCACATTCAGAAAATAAAAATCTAAGTACTTTCTTTGATATTCCTTCTTTTATCTTTTTTGCCGGGTCAACTGGTTTAGGTGTTACTGGGGGTGGAATAGGTACAATTTCACCACTTAATGTTGGTGTAGGTGTAAGTGTTGGTATTGTTGGTATTGGTAGTGTTGGTGACGGTGCTGGTGGTGTTGGTGCTGGTGGTGAAGGTGTTGGGGTTGGTGTTGGTTTTGGTACCTGAACACTTATTCTATTAATCCCAACTCTACGACATACCATCGCTGGAACACTGTACCATTGTGATTCATTAGTTACATATCCTAAATTAACATCTTTTATATTGTTGGTACAATTAACACCTTTTCCGGCACCATTATTTGTTTGTGGTATTATAAACTGTTCACCACTTGCTGTGTATTTAAATTTAACCTTACCTTGACTTTGTAATGTTGCAATTGTGTCATTTCCTAATTTTTGTTTTAAAAACCATTTTTTTACTGAATCATTTCTTCTTTGTGAAAGATTGTCGTTATATCCAACCGAAGCCGGTGCTGATGCAGAACCTTGTAGTTCTAAAATCACAGTACCACCTTGGTCTATAATAATTTCTTTAAGTTTTGGTAATAATTCATCTTTAATTTTTTTAAAATTCCCAATTATTACTTGGTCAAAAAATGGTATAACCTCAGCTCTTGTAAATATTGCACCACCACTATTAACTTTAAAGGGTGCTGATGTTGAACTATATACAGTTTTTCTTTTCAAGTAGATATCATACCAATATTGGTAATCTTGATTATTAGGTACTGTTGTTTCCCAACTTCCAGACCCGAATGGATAATCATTATCAAAATAAAACGCATAACCAACCCACTCTGATAATTCAGTATTAGTTATTTCTTTTTGTTGGTCAGTAACAACTGTTGTATTAGTACCGCCATTACCATTATTATTTGGAATATTTTCATTGTTACCGGTGCTTATACCACCATCATCAGCACCACCAGCTGAACCGTCAATTTGTGGTTCAGGATTTTTAGGTATTTCATCTAAAATACCATATTTTTCTTCATCTGTTAATCTAGGGTCTGCTAATAATTTTTGATATTCATATAGTTGATTAACTGGAATTGTATTAAATTTTGCCGCTAAATCGTATAAATCATATTTTACACAACCAGCAAAAAAAGAATCCATAATTGAATCAACTTGTTCTGGTGAAAACTTATCTAATTGTTTTCTAATAATTGTGTTCATCATAGCAGGATGGTCAACCACAATTTTCCAAGATATCGAACCAGTCCTTGTTGTATTTTTATATGTATGTATTGGTTCTGGCCTTCCAAGAAAAGATGTTGGATTCCAGTTAGCGGTTGATGAATCACTAAATGTTAAATCATACGGTGGAAACCACATAATTCTTCCACCATTAGGTCCTCTTTCACATACTGGTAAATCATCATATGTATAACCTGGTTCACTTGATGTTCTCCAAGCAAGGTTTTCCAAAGAAAACATATATTTTTTAACTTTCTGGTCAAATATATTTGTTGACCCAGGATTTCTTAATGGTGCTATATTTAAGTTATATGTGTTATCTAATACAGAATTATGAAATTTTCTACCTGAAATTGTAATACCATCTGTTTTTTGTAAATCAGCATAAGTAAGATATGGTGTATCTTTTTGGAATACTCTACAATATTCCCTACCTACTTCAGTTCCTTCAATACCTATTGTTTCCGAATCAGTAACACTATCATAATATGCAATAACTTGTGAACCTTTTGTCATTTCTTTATATCCGTCATTGAATACTTTCGAAACTTGATTAATTGCATTTCCTACGTGTTGTAATCTTTTTGCACCAATTACATTATCTGCAGCATTTATTAATCTTTGTGTATTATCAAGTATTGAACCTCCTTTAAATTCAAAACCAGTTGATTCTGTATCAGCATTAAATTCATTTTTAACCGCATCAAATTCTTGGTCTTGAGGTTGGACTGGGTCACCACCTGGTGCAACTTTAAATCCTAAATTATCTTTATACTTTGGTGATACCCAAGTAAACTGTCCTGTAATACCACCTTGATTTGAATATGATTTTCCAGCTAATCCAAATTTAATTTTATCTTCATTTCCTTCATATAGTTTACCTAAAGTATCTGGACCATATACTGGGCTTGGTTGTTGATTTCCAAATCTATCAACTGGAATTTCATTTGCCGGTGAATTTATTGTTGACGGTTCTGCTTGGTCACTACCAACATAATAACCACTTCCACCAGCGTCTGTGTTTCCACCTAACAAGTTATTTACAGCGTCAGTAACGCCAAGTATTAAACCTTTATTATAATTCGGTCTATATATGTTATATTCAATACTTTTAAATAATACTGATTTTTGTCCGTAACCTGTGTTTTCTAAAAATAAAACAGAAGGGTTTTTATAACTTGGTAATAATGAACCTAAAGCACCACCAGTTAGGTTGTTAACAACATTAAGTGCTCCTTGTGTTTGACCATTTTGACCTTGTAAAGGTTTTGTAAAATAGTCACCAGGAATTAAAGATACTGGAAAATATGTACCACTTAATCTATTTGCAAAAGAAACAGCTGCAAGTAAAGGATTTTCTGGAACTGTAATTTTCCAATTTTTATTTATTAAAGGTTGTTGTCCTGATGCAACAAGTGAAGCTTCAAAAGGGTCTTGTAATGAATCTAAATTAACAATACTATTAATTGTATTGTTTACCTCATCAGCAATTCTTTTTTCAAAAGCTTCTTTTAATTTTTTAGCACCAATTTGTGCGAGTAATGAATCTTGTGATAAAGGTCCTGGTGTTCCTGTTGGATTTGATGAACTTAAAATTTCAAAAGGACTATATATTGAATAAAGGAAATTAATCGGTACTGATTGAAATACACTACCGTTTGATGTTGCATATGGTGAAAAGTACTGTAAATTATTAAAGTTATCAGTAATGATTACCAAATCTTTGTAACCACTTTCTGGTCCATATATATTTTTAATGTATGCTGAATCAATATAAAATTCATTTACTAAATCTATTTGTGCGTCGTCTTGACCATACTCACCTTGATTTGGTGTTACTGGTAAAGGTTCTCCATCTGTTGATATTATATTATTATAACCACCTTCTGGTCCATATTCATTCAAAGAATAAAGTTGGTTTGCTTGTACCGTTGTTCCAATTAAATCATTTGGTGAATCAATAACTGAGCTATCATTCATTGGTGATACTTCATAGTTCACATTTCCAGATGGTGGACTATATGCACCAGGAACATTATAGGGTTGTAAATTCCTACCCATTAGGTTATTCCTAAATGAAGAAGTTGAATTGAACGATAATGAACTTTCAGACATTAATTTGAGTTTTATTTATAAATAGATTATAAATAATTTTTTTGAAATGTAATTATGAGTTTATTATGGTTTATACCAAGCTGGAATTAAATTATTACTTGTTTGAATATCATTAATCTTTTTAATAAATTCGGCCATTTTATTTGGGTCTTCGTAATATTTGGTAATTGCGTTACCCATTAAAGTTGTTAATGCTTCATTTTTTATTGCTGGATCCATCGTTACCGTTAAATCAACTTTATTTGATAAATTAATATTAGAACTTGGGTTGTTAATATTGTTATTAACATTAGTATTTGCATTAGTATTTGTGTTACTATTTGTTGATACATTGTTATTTGTACTAACTGATGAATTGGAAATATTTGAAGAAGATGAATTATTAGAACTTGGTGTGTTATTTGCTCCGCCACTACTAAAAAAAGATTTCATTTTATCTAAATCATTCATCATACCTGAATTACCTGAATTTGTAAAATACTCTAAAAGTCCTGATGAAACATCGGTAAATAAACCAAGTAAATCATTCATATCTTCTATTTTACTAATTTTATTGATAAGTTCTTTACCACCATCACCCATTTTTTTTGCTAAAAAATTCCACATTTCTCTTTGATTTTCGGTTCTTCTAAATTCTTCTGGAATAAAAGCATCTTTATTTGGATTATCTTTGTCTTGGAAAATTTTTTCCCTGGCACCAGTTGTTAATTCACTATATAATTTTTGAGATGGTTGTGCTGTTGTTATAGAATAAGCTGTTGCTTTTTTAGTTGCATCAAAGGCGGCGTTTAGTCTTTCTAGTTCACCAAGTTGTTTTTTCGCAATTTCTTCCATTGTTGCACCTTCTAATTCTTGTTCTTTTCTTAACTGTTTTAATTGGTCAGTAGTCATTTCACCAGCTTTAATTGTATCCATCTTACCAGTCCAAACCTCATTACCTTCAGCATCTTTTTCCATTCTTTTAATTTGAATTTCTGCCGTACCTGTTTCTGGATTTATTGTTGCTAAGGTTGCAACTAATTCTCTATCTTCTTTAGACATATCAGGTCTAAATTTAATTTGTTTCATATTATAATCTAACTTAGCCGCGGCAGTTCCCATTTTAGCTAATTCATCAACAGTCATATTAAGTGCTTCGGCAATTTCTCTTAATCTTCTTTTTTCGCCAGGCATAATTTCAAAACTACCAAGTTTTTGGTTAAACTGAACAAAATCTTTGGTCATAGTAACAATTTGATTTTGTAATTCAGTTGGGTCATTTGCTGATAAATCCATTAATCTTAATGGGTCTAGTAATGCTGATGTTGATACACCAAGTCTTTGCATTGCTGCAGCTGTTTTAATCGCACCTTCTGGATTAAAAACTGTTTCGGCAAACTGAAAAATTTTACCCATATCAACACCAAGTTTTGTTGATTGGGCTGCCATTTTTGCTAAACCTGTGATACCACCTTGGAAATTATAATAATTCATTTTTCCTAAGTTATCAGCAACTTTTGCTGTAACATCTTTAATTATTGTACCAGCTTCTTTTGCTACTCTTACAACTTTCATCATTTCACTTGGTATCGATCTTAAATTTCCACCAATGCCTTGGAAGGCTCCGGCTAACTTACCTATTTCTACACCTGTAACTTTTGTTGTTGCAGCTAAATCAAAAAGTTGTTCATCTGTCATTGAAATGTTTGTACCATATAACTTTGAAATATTCATATAGTCATCGGCTACCTGGTTCATTTTCAAACCTATTTCTGCATACTTAGCTCCAGCGTCAGCAACTAACTGCCTAAATTCACCAGCTTTTTCTATACCAAGTCCTAGTGATTGATTAATTTTTGATGATTGCTCGTCTAAATAGATTAGTCTTTCTAATTGTGATTCTAGACCTAAAATATCTTTTATATTACCCCCAACTAAACTAATAAAATTGGTTGTTTGCGCTTTTAAATCAAGACCAGCTTTTGCGGCTGCTTCATAGTAATCTTCGAAATTTTTTGGGGCTGTAGCTGTTCCTGCTGCAAATTCACCAGTTCTACCTTTTACTTGGGTTTCTTGTTGACCTGAATTATCTCCTACTGGTGAAAACATAATATTTATTATTTTATTTTATAAATACTTTATTCTTGATTTTGTTCAACAAGTTTGTCAATAACATATCTTCTGAAATATGTTGGCATAATAAGATAATCACTATATGATAATTTTATCATTCTAGCAAGAAATACGTACTCATCAATGAGTCTTAACTTATATTGAGAAGAAAGGCCGAAAAAATTCCACCCCAAAAGCAATAGATACTACTGCTCTTTCTCCAGACGGGGCTATAACTTCTTTTGATAGATCAAGTCTAGGTTCATTTTCAAACATAAAACTTCTAATATATTTAGAATCTGAAATTGGCATTGTTTCAACAAATTTGGCAATATCCCCTTTGTTTGCTTTTCCGTCTATTTCAACAATTAACTTATTAAGTCTTGTTGTAATTGTTGGTTGTATTCTTCCTTGTGGATATGTATCTAAAATTCTTTCAATTTCAAGATAGTCACGCATAACTAATGGTTTAAGTTTTACTGTTGACTTACTTTTAGGTAACATAAGTGTGAACGTCCCATCTTCATTTGGTTGGACTTCATTCTTTTTTATATTTAATTCATCCAATAAAATTGTTGCATCAAATAATTTTCCTGTTTGTGGGTCTGTTACTTTTACAACATATTCAGGTCCAAAAGAAGTATTTCTTAAAAATAATAATATTGCTTCAATATCACTGTCTAATAAATCTTCTGGTCTTAAATCTGGTTCATATAATTTATTTCTTAATAATGGAAGAATAATAGTTTCTTTAATTGATTTATTAGTATCCATATTAACTATTATATTTTCATCGGCAGCTGTTAAATACCCAACCTTAACACTTTTCTTTTTATTTGGATAGAAAATTCCTCCGGATGGAAGTGGTACCACATCGTGTGGTAAATTAAAATTCATTTGACCATATTCATTAACATTAGTTTCCATATTCTTTTTTATTATAAAAATACTTTACATATGTTTTTTGTAAATAAAAAACCCACATAACCAAAAATTATGTGGGTAGTAAATAATATTTGAAGTAAATTAGTATACCAAAATACAACGGTCCATACGAAGTGTTGCTGAAATATCAGCAATTGCATCTTGTGAATATGATAAAGAACCAAAATTCAAGTCTGTCATAAATGTACCTTCTAAAATCCATTTTTCTACAACAACCCCAGTTGGATCTAACATTTCCAAATCAACGTTCTTTTTATAACCGGCGGCATAACCCATACGACCAGTAACAGATTCAGCACATAAACGCATCCATTCCATTAAAGCTTGTGATGCAGAAGGTCCAATTGGATCTCTAAATTTAACTGTAATTGGATCCCAGTTAAATCTACCAGCAACATAAGTTGAAGTGTTTAGAAATTGGATTTCTGTTGAACCTACTTTAATTGACGGTCTTGATGCACTTTCAACAAACCATTCGTTAATCCCCAAACTTGATGGAAACCTAACGATAAACCTGTTCTGTCTTTTTGGTTCATACGGAACTGGCATTTTCATTAATAAATCAGCCATAGTTTTTTATTTTTTTTAATGTTTATTTTTTCTTTATTGATAAATATATGATTGTGAAAAATTTTTCTATTTACTTTGATTTAATTTTAAATATTATCCTATTAATAACACTTTCTAACATTAATTCATCTTCATTTTTATTTTCTTGATTGTTTTCAGTTTCTATTTTAATTTGTTTATATCCTCCTTCTGAAGTATCATAAACTCTAAATTTTATATCTGGATACATTTTAGATAACTCATCTTGAATAAATTCCACCATTGCTTTAACATTTCTTGGGTCGTCATCTGAAAAACCTAATGAAGCACTAACATATTTCCCACTTCTAATTAATTCATCGTATTTGTTAACAAAATCTAAAAGCGCTACTTTTTTTGCGTGTTCAGGATTTGCCGCACCCCCACTTGTGTCCAAACCAAATTTTTCTCCAAATTCTTCTGACGATACTGGATAATAATCACCTTTTTCATCAAGATATAAATCAATTAATTGGTCTTGATTAAGTCTATTTAATTTTGTTATAAAATCTTTACTAAATAATTCTTCATGTTTAAACATTGAAATAATGTTTTTAACCATTTTTTCTTTTTCTTCTGGTTCTAAAACATAATCAACAAACATTCTAACACCTTTTCTAATTACTTTTGGATCATGTCCTCTTGCTGTAATTATTGAAAACGGATTTGCGTAAATTAAATTTTCTTTAAATTTTTTAAAACTTGGTGCTGTTTTATTTTTTAATATTGCTTTTTTTGTATCTCTTAAAAAAGTATCTGGTCTTCTAAAATCCCTAAAAGCATCGTCATCAAAACCAACAATTATGTGTTTTTTATATTTAAAAGGTTTTGAACCTATTTGTGATCTATAGTTTGCAAAGTCTTCAGTAGACATTCCAACAACGTTACCTTCATCACTTTTTAAATAAATCTTAGTAGGCATTTCCAAAATATTGTCGTCCCAGTCAAAACCATATAATCTTAATCTCCTATCTACAGCAATTTCAAGAATAATATCTTTTACTAATTTTTTATAATTCATATTAATAAATATTACATAAAATAAAAAATGGGGATCAATGACCCCCACTTTATAATAATCTTTAATTTATTATACATCATCAAACGACGCACCAGTTGGTGTAATGTAG
>Ga0315909_10002958_pt1 | contig 21219 bp, 35 predicted proteins | sample LakEriMetagenome_11_FD_203527 | JGI IMG/M metagenome (GOLD analysis project Ga0315909, IMG submission 203527) | Freshwater fungal communities from buoy surface, Lake Erie, Ohio, United States - Buoy 2 MA125 | ecosystem: Environmental > Aquatic > Freshwater > Lake | place: USA: Lake Erie, Ohio... | reverse complement strand
TTCGTTTCAATGCCACTCGATCATCTGGAGCCGTTGTGTATATTTGCGTCCATCCATGCTGTGCAATCCATTCTAGGAGCTTGGCAAACGGTTCGCCCATCTGTGCCCGATCACGCAACTTGCAGCAGCCGTGAATCTCTAACTTCCTGCCTCTTGGTATCAGTTGAACTAGCACCTTATCATTAAGAAGGACAAGCCCTTCCATGTTGCCAATGTCAGTGACGTAAAATCCCCAGGGAACACTTACGCTAGTATGCTGTAAAATCTCGAGTGCTTTCTCCTTTGTCGGCATCGTGACAGACTCTGGTCTGTTGGATAGCATTTTAGCTAAACGAGAATCCATCCTTGCGTCCTGTCGCCACCGATCTGTGAGAGCATTTTACGGTATTCAATTGATCCCGCTGTACCTGCTGAGTTGATGTACAGTTGATACTGTCTCGCCTCAACTACGCCCTCTGGTGAGCCTGTGCCGACAATGGGAATACTCAAAGAAGCATCAAGCGTCCACGTTCTAAAGGCTTGGGCCATTTTACCAGATTCATCAACAATTGGCTGTCCAGCATTGAGGATTGGAGTAGTCATTTAGCGCCCCCTATGATCTCAGCGTTGAGCTGTATTATCACCGGCTTGACCGCATCAGTCAGGGTAAACCGGAATATCTCAAAGCGTGATACTCGCCCGTTCTTGCGCCAGATCGCTCGCTTGTCATACTCGCCTACTTTACCGATTGATCTGGGCCGCGCATCTGACCACGTTTTCCCATCATTGCTTCGATCCATCGTAATCACTGGCTCAATCACAGCAGCGTTGCCCACGCCGGATTCAACAGTTAACTCAATGGATGGAACGAATATAGACTTGAGGTTATTCTGAAACGGCTGAGTCGCAGCCCTGCGAATAATTGTCTGCCCGTACTCTGTGTAGACAAGAGGATCAATCCTACCAATGCGCCCGTCAACAAAGTCTCCGCACAGTATCTGGTTGTATGCCTTGCAGATAGCAGTCACCCGGCACAGGCTCAACTCTCCTTCCAGCAGCGACCTGCGCTCATGCCATCGCTTTGCAGTGAGGTCGAACACCAGAGTAGTTGTTGGCAGCGTGAAGCCGATAAAGTAAGCACCGTTCTGCGAATAGGCCCAGGCGTAGATAGATTGAAGCTGGTCAAGCGTTAGAGCTTGCAGCAGGTTATCTATAGGGGTGCTGCTGATCTTCGCTGTATCGTTGCCAGAGAGCGCCCAGATGGATGGCCCCTCGTTCTCTCCGCCGCCTACCCACACGAAGGTGTCCTGGGCGTTGATCAAGCTGTATGGAGCGTACACGCCCTTCTGCAAGAACAACCCTGTGCGCTGGAAAGGGAAGTCAGTCCCGCCGACATTCTGAAAAGCCTCGATGGTCTGTGATCCAGAAATGAACAGTTGGTTCTTGAACACAATGGGCGCAACAGTCACATCTGGGTCTGACTCAGCAGTGCCAAAGTCCAGAGCGTCATAGCTCAGGCCGTCATTGGGAGCAGAACAGATAAACTTTTTTGTGTCAGTTGTGCAGACAAAGTAGGAGTCAATGAACACCACAAACTGCGGATTGCCGTTAGCATCAAAGTCGCCGTCAGTAATCTGGGCAAAGGTGTCAGTCACATGGTTGTAGATGTACCCATCACCACCTGGCACCAGCACCATCAACTGAGTGCCGTTGTCAGCCATAGACACCTTGGCAGTGCCCGATATTGTTCCCAAAGATGTCAGGCTGTAGCTCGCCACACCAGCAGTAATAGTCTCGACAATCTTGTACAGAGCATCGCCATTGACCGCATAGGCAATCCCTGCCATTTCGTGCATCCCTCGGTTCTGCTCCTCAATTGTTCCAGAGGACACAAGCTCTACCAAGCCTGGGGTGCCAAACAGGTTCTCAGGACTCAGTGCTGGGGCCTCGCTCACGTTCACATACCAGTTCAGGCACTCTTGTGCGCTCAACGGAAGTGATGGGCTGACGTAGAACCCGTTGGTGATCGGAAGTGCTGGCATTAGAGGGCACTCAACACAGCATTGATGGCAGTCACACTATCAGTTGTTGACTCATTTCGGACGAATATCTCAACGTAGTCATTCGGAGCCAAAGACAGGCTCACGAATGTCGCAAGCGCCCGTGGAGCGCCAGCAGAGATCGTATCTGTCATCTTGACTGAGGCAATGGTTCCGTTCTTCGCAATGTACACGGAAATTTTGTGGTTGCTTCCAGAGGAGACATCCAAGGTAACAATGGCATTGATGATATGCCTTGCTGTGGCCGCAGTGTGCGTCAGCCTTCCAGCCGTTGTGCCTGACCAGCCTGTAGAGATGTCACCCAGTGTAAAGGTGCCTGCGACCTTCACAGGGGTCGCTGTAGACGCAATCGTTGTAGCGGTAGAGTTACCTGTCATCGAGACAGAAGCGTAGCTCTCAGCGTCTGTGGAGGAAATTTCGATAGTGTTCCCATCAGTGGTCACTGCAATACCAGCTCCTCCCACCAGTGAAACAAATGTAGGACTCGCGTCACCACTATCCTGCATCAATGGCTCGCCAACAGAATCAACAGTGAAGTTATGGGCTATCTCAATGCCGTTCTCAGCACTTACATCAAGGGAGATGCCAGCGCCAGCCTCAAGGTTGCGGATGTTGTTGACAGTGCCCTGCACATCCAGAACAGGCGTCCCAGTAACAGCGCCATCCTGCACAATGGTGCCGGTCACGCCCAGGCCGCTGATGAAGTTGGCGTAGGTGATCTTGTAGTTGTAGCCGTTGTAGAAGAAGCCAAAGTAAGAACCCGGCGTGATGCTCGTCAGCGCCTCGAAATCAGACTGCCTTACACCATAGGTACGCTCAACCATTTGTGTTTATCTCCAGTGCAATCCCGCCGCTAATTTCTGTAGCCACCAATGGATCGCTCTCAGGGTAGAAGTGCAGGCCATTGCCGAATTGATTGTCTTCGTTGCCAGAACCAACAGGCAGAGTTGATGGCAAACTAGTAGGTGTAATGTATTGACCCAATTGACGCATCGCCTGCATCCCTTCACGGGCCGTTACAGCAAGTTCCGCTGTCACCACGCCACCGTAGTATGGGACAGACTGGAAGGCCATGTTAGCAATCAGCCCAGTCAGTGCGCCTGGTGGGACAGTGACCTCATCGCCAAGATTGCTGACGGCTGTATAGCCAAGATTGATGCCCTTAGCCGCAAGGCTGGACATATAGTTGTTCATCGCAAAGATAAAGTCCTGATACTCGTCAGCCTCCAAAGGAGCCTCTGACGCTTGTACCAGAATCGCTTGCAGTGATGCCTTGGCTACTTGGGCAACGGTTGCCATTGCTTACTCCTTGGATTTAGCTGGACGCCCACGCTTCTTTTCTTCAACAGCAGGCTCTTGCTCTTTAGGCTTCCAGCCCAGACTTGCAGCAGCTTCGTAACTACCGCTGTCAACATTGACTTCCACGCCGCTTGGTTTTATCCAGATTGTATTCACCATTTTTCCTTGGCGGCCCAGTAAGCCGCAGACATTTTGCCCTTGTTGATGTTCTCTCGATGTCTTGCCATGAATGAAGCTCTGCGCTTGCGGTCTGATTCAGACTCGCCCTTTGTTGGAGGAGAGCCGGTAACACCCTGTTGACCAAAGCGGATCGTCTTAATCTCGTCGCCCACTTTAGCGACCACTACATGAGATTTAGTCGGATGATTGGGAGTTTTCTTGGGCTTGTTAAAGCCTTCGACTCCTGCTCTTTCCAATCTAGGGTCTTTGGGCATGACTGGCCTCTATGCAATTCCGAGTTTCAACTTTAGATTTACATGGTCTGCGCTTAATTTGGCCCAAGGGCAGGGAATCGAACCCCGGTCAGCGGTTTTGGAGACCGCCGTTCTGCCATTGAACTACCCAAGGTTTGCCGGTTACTAGCTCCGGCTCCGGTGTTCGCCCCGGAAGGTTAGCAACGCTTGATCGCATCGTTGCCAGTGCTTAAGGGCATCGCGGCCATAGCAAGTCTGGAATCAATCCAACGCTTGCGGGCATAGGGTGCGCCCTGATTGATGGTGCGCCCGGCCAGCTTAGTAGCAACCCGTTATGAGCGTTCAATCTTCGGACGGATTTACAGTTAAGTTAATGCGCCTTTGCTTAGGTGGGAAGCCTAAACTCAAGGGGGTAATTATTCCCCGGCGCATTTACATTCTACTCCATCAATCAATAGTACGCTAACCTATTGATTTATATCACGCGACTCCGAACCCCTGGCCTGCTTTGCTGGGGTCGAAGCAGGCATACGCAGGCAGAAGGTCGAAACGAATCTGCTGCTTGTTGGTGTCACCTGAACTGTACTTGCTGATGCGGATGGACATACCGTCAGAGGTAGTCGCAACAGTGTCAGTGGAGTAAAGTTTTGGCAGCTTGACTGTTCCCAATCCAAATGCCTGCTTAGTGTAGAACAGGTTCGGTTGGTACAAAGTTGCAGTAGCAGAAACGATTGTAATCACAGCGCCGTTAGCAGGTGCAGCAGTTACAGTGTTGTACTGACCGTTAGCCTCGTAGATAGCTGGGCCAGCTACTACCAGAGTGCCTTCACCAGACGCGCCAAGAGTCACGTCAGCAGTTACAACACCAGTCCATGCTATGTTGGTGCCAGTGGCACTGACCATCGCTTGACGGGTTGACTGGTTCAGACGGTTGACGTTAGCAATCGTTACCAGCTCGCCTGCCTTCACAACCATGTTTGCCTGGAACGCAGTGACAGCCAGAGACTGGGTCATTGTGTCCTTTGCCGTCACGTAGGTTGCATCAGGTGCAGCACTCAGAGTACCAGCACGATCTGCGCCAGAACTTGAAGTGAAGCTCGCCAGAGTAGTTGCGCTCAGAGCACGAAGACCACCGAAGTTGGTGCTAATTTGAGCATTTTCCCACGCTGTACGAATCAGGCTGTCAACAGAGTTAAGACCTGACTGAGCACTTGCCAGTGTTGCTACCGTGAACGGGTTCATCAGGTAGTAACGCTCTGAAGCTGGGTTGATGCCGATCGAGTCCATGAACGCACCGGCACCTGCAACATCAGACCAAGCATCGACTGCTGTGCCGTGTGTGCCATAACGCAGTGAAGAGTTCTTCAGCATGAAGGATGCGAAGTCCAGCTCAAGGTCAGTGACGATACGACGAGCCATCGGAGCCAGAATGTCTTCCAGTTGATCCAATTGCAGAGCCTCTTCCACGTTGCCCCATTCAGTGGCCGCAGTGAAATAGTTCTGAACTGTACCAGTTGCCTTACCAGCAATGATGGAGGACTTGGTAGAGGAGGAGATATCACCGCCAGAGGTGCGGATGGTGTTGTAGTCGTGCGGACGTTTGAAGTCTACAGTGCTACCAGATGACGGGTTGAACTTGTCAGCCAGAAGCTGAGTGTCAACAGTCTTTGTGATTACCCGTGAATTCTCGAAAGCATCGAGGAACACACGGGCGACTTTACGGGTTACGTTACTACTGAGATTATTGGGCATTTTATCACCTATTCAAATGTTGCTCCCTTCGGCCCTTTCGGTTTGACCTGTGCGCTTGATGGCATGGGTCTACGGATTGGATCAGGAGCGTTAGTGTATTTGGGTTTCAGGGCGACAGCTTTTGACTTGATCAACGTAGCAATCCTGACTGCGGCCATCGTTGGGTGTAGGTGTCTCAAGCTGTCCAGTTCTGCGACATTCTGAGATAGATACTTTGTGATTAACGGGCCGTGATCATCCTCAAGGATGTACTGCACCAGCGAATCATCAATTCCAAACTGACCTACAATCGAGCCTGCTGCTTGAAGCTCCTCTGCCTTGACGCCAAGGGTTTTCGCCCTCTGCGCGTAGCTCTGAACCTTCTCGACCAGAATCTCCTGCTGCTTTTGCTCTGCCTCCTGAGCCAGTCGCGCCTGCTGATGATTCAGCATTTGCATCTGGGTGTCATAGGCAGAAGCGGCTATAATTGCCTGCTCTCTATGCATGATCTGTCGCTTGTATTCCTCATCGGATAAAGCGAACGGGTCAGGCAGAGCTGGCACTAATGGCCGCGACCGAGCTTGTGGCTGCTCAAGCTCTTCTAGCCGCTTTCGGAGTTGTTCGGCTTCACGCTGTTTTTCACGGAGCTTGAACACCTTCTTTCCTATTGCGTCATCGAATATCTTTTGCTGCGCCTCGGTGAAGATCGGTTTATCGTGAGTCTCCCCACTATCCTCTGACGATTCGGAATCATCCTCGACATCAGTTTCAACGTCTGGCTGATCTTCAGCCTCCTGTGTCTCAATTGGCTCCTGATTTTCGTCGTCGGGAGTATCATCAAAATCATAGTCTGCTGGTTGCGTCATAGTGTTTGCCCTTATAGGTGAGATGCCCAGAATGGTCTGGTGGCCTGTGTACAGTGTATCGCTGTTGGTCAAGATGCACAACAGTTGGTCAATCTGGCTGCGGTTCTTCCTCTCGCTGGATGTTGCGTAGGGCTGAGAGGCCGATAGTTGCGCCTGCTGCTCCAGCCATCAGGTTGGCAGAGCCGCGCTTGGATGGGTCGAAGGCTGCGTTGATGGAGCGGATGTTGGCCGGATCGAACACAGCGTAGGTGTCAGAGACTGCCTTTGTTCGCAGGGTTCCAGGGTCGTACACGTTCCTGATTACCATGCCGTCATAGTTGCCTGACCTTCTGGCAATCTCAGCCAATTCATTGGTGCTGAACGTCAGCATTCTGTCCATGCCGCTTCCATCAGGCAGCTTGTTCTGCGCTGCCGGAAAGCGCCTTGGGTCAATTTTGCTCATAAAGTCGTTGTTCAGCTCAATCTGAGACCAAGGGTTGCCTTTAGCATCAACGACCAGAGGATTCTGTAGCCTGAGATTTGCTGGAATTATGTTCGCCGCCCCGGCCTTTGATCTTGATGACGCTGAGTATGAGCCTGCTATCTCTGGACTTGAGCTAAAAAAGAACACACCCGGAGGCGCATCGCTTTTTCGGTTGCGAACCTGATCCTGTACTGAGAATTCCTGTATATCTGACCTTGTGCCGTGATACACCGGCATATCAACATTGAAACCCTGCTCCGCCGCCCTCTGCATCCTGGCTGCTTGGGACATATCCAGAGTGCCTTCTAGGGGCGCTGATGCCTGTTCTCGTTGCATCCTTTCCCATACGTTTTCCTGTATTTTCTGTGACACCTTTGTGCGCGTTCTGGCCGTTGCTGGCTCTGGGTATGCTGACCTCCATCTATAGACCAATTCCTCTGCAATTCCTTTCTTCCTGTATTTCGGGTCTACCACCAGCGTGTTCCCAAAATTGTACGAAGCCACAACCTTGTCGCCATCAAAGACAGCAGCTCCTCCTGGGCTTTTCCGCAATGTCAGCCCGTGTATAAATTCTTCAGCAGGGGCATCTTCAACCGCGCCAATGGCCCTCGGCCTAAGCTCTGAAGCATCAAACGCGCCTACAATTTTCGGGCTTCCCAGAAACTCGCTTCTTGTCATTTTCTTCAGCGCAGCACTGGCAGCATCCCCAACCACCGGCAACATCCCCAGCATGGTCGCACCGCCAAGCATTGCAGCAGTACCGTAGTTGCCGCCCCTTGCTGCTTGCACCGTGTCAGCCACTCCCACAGCGTCACCAATACCCGGTGCGAAGTCCACAGCACCCGTGAGCAGATCAGCCATGCCAGCCCGGTATCGCTGCGTAGGGGTGCCGCCCATCTCTCGGCCTCCTATAAGCTCGTTGATGCCAGATCGCAACGTATCCCTGAATGCAGGGTTGAACGGGTTGTACGAGCGTACAAACGGCTCTGCTGACTGGGTTGGCATTTGTCTGAGTGCTGACTGTGGCATGATCAATCCTCCCCGTATTCGTCTTCGTCTTCTCTAGCTTCCCAAGCCTGACACACTCGCAGGTTATGGCAGACGAACTCGAACTTCTTGCAGTAGCCTCGACCACCGCCATCAGCGTCATAGTCATCCTCTGGGACTACTTCCATCATCTCCAGCTTCTCTGGGGAGTTGTTGAAGTATTCGCAGTTGCCACACATCTGCCTGCGGGCCTCCACTGGCTTCACGCTCCAAGCCCTAGCCATCATGCGATAGTAGTCAGCGTTGTCGCTGGTGGTCTCCTCTGGGCCGAATTTCCAGTTCTCGATCACATTGGCGCGATTGTCTCGGTTAGTCTTCGCAGTGAAGGGTTCTTCCTGCTGGATGATGATGGTCATGCCTTCTAGTGGATTCATATCTGGCCCCTGAATGGATTCAATGCGCTGGCAATCTTCATCTGGTTGTCAATCTGCTTGCCTTGAATATCGACTGCGTCCTTCTCAATACTGGCTCCAGCCTGTTGAGCCTTGATCTGGGTGTTCATGCGCTGAGTCTGTGCGTTGAACGCATCCAGCTGCTGTTGAGCCTGATCTGCCTGCATCTGCATCTGCACCTTCTGCGCTTCAAGTTGAATCTTGGCAGTATCCAACTGGAGCCTCTGCACCTCGACCTGCGCTCGCATCTGCTCTGCCTGCGCCTTCGCCATCTCAGCCTGGGCAAGTACCATCGCCGGGTCTTGCTGCTGCTCCTGACCCTGTGCGCTCTGGGCCATCTGAGCCTTCTCTTCCTCGGTCAGTTGGGTCTGTGGGATAAGACCCTGAGCCATCATCTGCAACCGCTTGCGCTCGCCAATCTGGGTAGCCGCACTGGTAGGGATAGCGTTAAGCAGGATGTCACCAGCCATGCCAATGATTGACGGATCGACCTTGGCAATCTCAATGATTGTCTCGATAGTCTCTTGCTGACGATTGCGGAATGATGGCCCTGCTCGACAAGCAACAGAGTATTGGCCCTTGGTCAAATCGTTCAGGGTGATGATCTCGCCAGTCTGCTGGTCAATGACAGGCTCGTTGAGTACCTGCATCTCCGTACTGCCATCCTCGTACAGCAATCTGACTGTGCGCTGGGCATCATAGACCTTGGGTATAGCCTTAACCAAGATGTCACCAGTGGCAGCAATAGCCGCTTCCAGTGCGCGGAAGTATTTGATGGTGCCGTTGTCGCCCTTGGCTTGCAGGCTCTCAATTGCCACGCCTGACTGTAGCCCAGGGTTATCACCCATGCTCGCAGCGAACATCCCAGCAGTCTGCCCTATGATCTGGCGCATTGATTCGGAGATCGTGCGAAGGCCGGGGTTCACCTGTGCGCCACCCTGTTGCAATGGAGCGTTAGGCGTCTCAGGATCGACGTTGTAGAACTGGATCGGATCAGAGTTGGTGTTCAGCGTAGCCAGTGTGTCCTCATGCCCTGCTGCATGGGTGAGAGTCATCCAATACTTGGCTCGCGGAGCCAGAGCGCCTTCCTCGATCTCGCGTGACAAGGAGTAATTCAGGACACGCTGCGGGTCTAATAGCTTCTCGACCACGCCCCAATAGATTGTCTTGTTCTCAACAATCTTGAAGTTGCCGTACAGTGGGACGATAGGAATGCGGTCGAAGATGGTCTCTTCCTTCTCTTCCAGCCAATTAGTCTGGTCAAAGAAGCGTGAACACACTTTGGTCTTGTAAGCCTTGCGCGTCCTGACTTCTTCAATGCCCAATGCCGTCAGCTCGTCTCGCACCTTCTTGAAGTCATCGTCAACTGTGTACACGGCACCATTAGTCATCAGAACCAGGTCACAGGCTTCCTGTTCGACGTAGAACAACTGCCCGACAACGATAACCTGACCCTTGTCATAGTATGCGTCACCCTCTCTGTCAATCGAGACGGACGCCTGAGAGCCTTCAGGGTATCGCTTGACGTACTCCTGCACTGACATAGCGTGAAGCAGGAAAGCGTACTGGGCATCAGACTTGTCTTGCAGGTAGGCAGCAGGGTCAAACCAGACTCGATCAATGAAGTTGGCAACAGGCTCAATCACAAGGTCTTGGTCAAAGGATTGCGGGTCAGCGTACTTGTGGCTAACCATCCAGCCATCGTAGCCAGCAGTGGTCATGCCTCGACCGGCATTGACGTAGATGTCCTTTGCTCGACTGATTGACTCGATGTTCCTCACCAGCCCGTCAATGACCATCGCTGTCTCTTTAGACGCTGGGCCTGACATTGGCGAGACCTTAATGTCGAAGTCAGCCTGCTCGATCTCAGCAGTCACCTGATCGACAATAGGGTTGACCATGTCGAAGGTGTATCGAGGCTTGCCGACATTGTTCGTCCACCAGTAGGGTTCCCACTGTCCGTCACGCTTGTCGCAGAACAGATGAGCCTCGCGGGCCTTCTCTCGATTATCGTGATCAGCCTCTTGTGCTGCCGACATCAGATTCAGCACCGCCTGGTGGTTGTCAAATTCTATAGCGTAGTCATCACCTGATCCGTACTTAGCCATCAATTCCACCCCTTAAACTTAATTTGCTTGACCGCCTCTAACTTAGGTTTCGGTCGGTACATTGCCATCATCAGCGCATCAGCCATGTTGGGGCTGGGTATCTCATACGGCTTCTTCGCCATCTCAATCTTGGACATGATCTGAATCTTGCCAGTGTTTGTACGCTTCAGCGGTATTCGGCACACTTCAGATCGGAGCTGGTCTATCTTCTCGATCTTGGATGACAAGCTGATCATCTCATCAGGGTTGACGTACTGGCCCTTCGTCACCGCCCGGTAGGTAGCCTCAAACCTGTCTCTGAGTCTCCAGTAATACTGCGCCCGCTTGTTAGCGAACGTCTCCCGGTTGTTCTTGGCTCGCTGAGTACCGCCGTCAGAGTAGGGTAGCTCTGCATCCTCTGGCGACTCGCTGCCCTTGAACATGACATAGTCAATCTTCTTGTTCTCGAGCGTGGCATCGACCTGACGCTTGAGACTTACTCCAAGGCCATCACAGTCCCACACGAAGAAGTCAGCCCTGTCAGCCAGCGCAAGGTCGAGCGCCCAATCCATGCCGTCTGCTGACTCGCCTGTGACCTTCTCGCTGACATTCAATACTACGTTGCCATGCCTGACTGCGTAGCCCTTGGAGTCGCCTCCAGTGTCACTAGGGTCATGGCTGGCTATGATAGCACCTTCGCCCTTCCAGCCCATCTTCAGGTGAGAGTCTATCGCAGCCTCAAACCAGTCCACCGGGATGATTGTGTCCTCTACTTCGTCGTAGAACTCGCCCAGCCAGATGTGCCGGTAAAGAGCTGTGGACAGGTTGGCCTGGTCATATGCGCGTTCCTGCTCAAGCACTGCTGGGAAGAACGGGTTGTCGTTGTAGTTGATCCAGATGATCAGGTGCATATCATCTTCGTAGAACCCATCTGACCTGAGCTGCTTCTCAAACGGCTTGATGAACCTCTGGCTGAACGGGTCGGCAATTGATCTTGGGTTAGCAGTCATCCAGATTTCAGAGTCATCTGATCGCAGGGTAGGCGTCAGAGCCTTCAGAGAGTCTTGGCTGATTGTCTGGGCCTCTTCTACCCAGAAACGCTTGAACCCGTACATACTTTTTATGCCTTCAGGGTTTCGAGCCAATCCTCTGAACTTGAAAGCGTCATCGCCCTTGTACTGTATTGAGTTAGCCTGGACAGTGAACCCCGACAGCTTCAGCCTTTCGATCTCACCTGACAGCAGCGAGAGAACCGAATCATCCATCGTGATCTGGTACTCTCTGAAGCAGGCTGTCTTGATGCCTTTGGTCTGGGCATCCATCAGACAGATGTCACCTACCGACTGGCTCTTGCCTGATCCTCTGCCGCCTATAAGGATTTTAAATCGCTTGGGCGTAGTGATCAATGCTCTCAGCTTTGCCGGTAGCGTCATCTCAGGCATTGACTAGCCTCACGGTCCAGTCATGCTCTATCGGACCACCGTTCTCACCCATGTGTTCCTGCTGTACTCGTTCTGAGTACCCGTGTTTGGTCAGAATCAGCTTGGCAATAGTGGGATTCATCTCGCCTTTTAGACTGCCGTTAAGCAGCTTTCTTTCTTGCGCCCTCAAGCATCTACCAACAATGTCAGAAAACTCTTGCTTTTCAGGGTCATCGCACCAGTCGTAGATGGTCTCGCGTGAGATACTTAGCTCAATAGCTAATCCCGCCATTTGGGGTATAACGTCACCGCACTCGATGTATCCTCCATCCACATAGGCTTTTGCCTTGGATAAGATTTCATCGTTGTACTTAGTCGGTCTGCCGCCTGGCATTACTCATACCTCGCTGGCTTTGGCTTCTTTGCCATCGACAAAGCAATGGCGATAGCCTGCTTCTGTGGCTTGCCTGACTTCATCTCAGCCTTGATGTTGGCCGACACAGTCTTCTTGCTTGACCCTTTCTTCATTGGCATAGAGCCTCCTATTGGTTTCTTGATGATATCACAGACGATGAGGCGAGTGAAATTGTAGACGAATTGCAGGATATTTCGCATTGACTACTTGCAGCCCCATATAGAAAGAGTATTATATACACATGGTCAGGCACAAAGCAGGGCCGACAACTAGGGGAATCAAGATGCAAATAGAACACACAGAGTTTTGGCAGACCCAGTCACGCGGCACCAATGACCAGGAATACCAGATATACCTGTCATGCGCTGACAATGGCAAGGGAATTGATTTTACAACTGGCAAGCCCCTGAAGACTTACGAACAATGGCTTAACAGCTAACCAACCACGGCCACGGACGGCCATCAACTGAGAGTATGAAGATGAAAGTCTTAATAGCTTGCGAATACAGCGGCACCGTCCGCGACGCATTCATTTGCGCCGGGCACGACGCGACAAGCTGCGACCTGTTGCCAACCGACAGACCGGGTCCGCACTATCACGGAGACGTGTTCGACATTATCGGCGACGGCTGGGACTTGATGATAGCCCACCCTCCCTGCACTCATCTGGCTGTAAGCGGTGCAAGGCACTTCCCGGAGAAGAGGGCAGACGGAAGACAGCAGGCGGCTCTGGAGTTTGTCAGAAGGCTCATGGATGCCCCCATCCCCATGATCGCAGTAGAGAACCCAATCAGTATTATCAGCACCAAGATACGCAAGCCAGACCAGATCATTCAGCCGTGGCAGTTTGGTCACGGGGAGACCAAGGCTACCTGTCTTTGGCTGAAGGGCTTGCCTTTGTTGACTCCAACAAACATTGTCGATGGCCGCTCAGATAGAATCCACAAGATGCCACCAAGCCCCGACAGGTGGAAACTTAGATCAACAACATATCAAGGAATAGCAGACGCAATGGCGTCTCAGTGGGGAATCAAATGAACAACAATCTCAAAGAATCTATCGCAATGCTGGGCTGCTTTATCTGCGCTCTCATCTTGGTAGCGGGGGTGCTGCTATGAGTGACCGATTCAAAGAGCTTCAATCTCAGCTTGGGTTCGGCAATCAGGACATCGCTGATGCGCTCGATCTCAGCCTGTCAGCGGTCCAGAAGTATCGGGCTGGTGCCTTGCCAGTACCGTTGCCAGTAATCCTCGCAATGCGCTTTCTGATTCTAGATCGCGCTATCCAGTCAGCCAAATAAAAAAGCCCCGGCTTAAGGGGCAAAGGCACCGTCGAGGTGCTAAGGGTATTCCGTAGTGTATCAGGTGTTTAACGCTTCGTCTCACGGCACAATCGCCTAAAGTTCAGCAATCTGCCTTTTGTTATAAGTCCTCTTTGGAGAATATATTGCGTTGAAATCGCTCATCCCCTTGCGCTTTCTTTGTCTAATGCAAAACCCTTCTATTTCAACTCCTTCATGCCTTCCCCATTCTTCTGCCGTCATCGTTAAATCCCCAACAGTCAAAACAACTCTGTTTGCATACTCTTTCTCAGGCTTTCTATTTCTGCTGACATTGCACCCGTTGCACAAAACTCTAAGATTGGATGCGTCATTATTTGCTCTGTTGCAATCAATGTGATCTATGTGAGTGCCCCTTGAATCCCACTTGCTTGCTTTCCCGCACATTTGGCAAGGAGGCAAGCAATCCCCATAAATATCATGCATTACCTTTCGGTGTTCATAGACTTTCCCGCTATGATGGGCTAGCGGGTGATTTGGAATTCGCAGGGTAACGTATCCTGCATTATGCGGAGTTTTCTTTTTTCCGGGGGGGCTAATACTTGTGCCAAAATGCCCAGTTCTCATTCTTCGAAAATAGTGCATTTGGCAAAGAGACTCGCCCTTAAATTTTACAGGCTTTTCACAATTGTCTATTCTGCATTTTGATGAAAATGGTAATATGCTGGAAGTCATGGCTTACTCCTATAAGCTAATGATTAGAGGCGGCAGATACTTGCAATATCTGTTGCCTCGAATTGTACACTTGTTTTGCAATTATTTACAGTTCTCGCCAATTTCTGCTCGGCTTTTCGCCTGCTTTTAGCCTCCTAATCTCAGCAGCGTAGACCTTTCTCAGCTCTTTCAGGTCTTCACAAGTATATTTCTTAGGCTCATGGTAACTTTCAAGCCATTCGACATATGCAGGGCCGTAGCGGTCAATCAATCCTGATTTATAGCCTTTGCTGTTTTTTGTGCCGTTTATGTTGCCCGACAAGTGCTGATTGCAATACACGTTGCACTGCCGAGATATGTTGCGAATATCTAACGCAATCTCAGGGTTTCCGCCTGCTGTTTTGAAATGCCCCCCGCAGTATTGAATATCTGGTTTTTCAGTCTCGCAGCTTATGCAGCCAAACCCTGCAACCTTGTCCAGCAAATTCCCTAGCCGCTGCGCTTCTCGCTTCGTTAGAGCCATCTGGTGAGATTTGTCGTTATCCTTGAGCCTTTGTACTGCCTCACGGCTCTCTTTGCGTTCTACGGCCTTCTCAGAGCGTTTTAGCGTTATTGTGCGCTTGCCAGCAACGATGAGTCCGCAGTCTGGTGAGCACCATGCCACTGTCCCTGGGAAGGTTTGCTCAGGTCTGAAGTATTGGCTGCACCCACCGCATTTACGCTTGCTGTTCACGCGCCTTGCTCCTGAGCTTTGCAATATAGCAGGCATGGCAGATCATCAGGTTGCCGTACCTGACCTTTGCCTTGCACCCGTTGATGCACTTTCTTGCCTCACGCTCCTTGCGCTGTCTGCGCTCCTCTTGTGCTGTCTGGCGCATCTCAAAGGTGCGCTCTGTGATCTCAGCCTGAGTCCTTTGCTGGAAAGTGGATACTCCGAAAGGTATGACCTTGACGCTGCCGGTAAACTTCGACAACGCTACTGCTAAGCAGTCCAGAAGCTCTCGCTCTTTTGGATCATCCTTCACTACTGCTGGGCCGAAGAAGCGAATCTGATCGCACTCTCGATTCGTCGATTCACGAATTGTCATTGGCTCGCTCCTTGTCCACTTTTACTTTGTATCGGTTCTCGTTTATGGTTTTCCAGTCTTCGCCATCGTTGTCACGCAGTGCGTTGCCTGGCGGAAGCTGCTGAATCTGTCCACCCAGCTTAATAAATTCCTCGACGTAATTTTTCATCGCGCCTCCCGATATTCATCAAATGCCTTCAGTGATGGGTCAGACCACTTTACGGAATGCTCCGCTCCGAAGGCGTAGATTATCTCAATTAACTGACTGAACTCTGGTTTGGTCATCTTAGACGTTCGCACTCCCATCACCACAAAGCCGCCATTGATCCCAGGCACCACATCTTGTTGCTTCCATGCCGCTGAGAATACTTCTTTCCAATCTTCCTTTTCCAGCTTTCTGCCGTACCATTCCACTTGTGTTGCTACATCCTGAAGCATAGGCCACAGCTTCGCATTCTGGTCGCTGCTGCGCTTTACTCTGCCCAGAGTGACAACCACAGGCCCGCCTCGCAGACCTTTGAACAGGTTGTCCTGTATCCACTTCAACCCTTCGCCTGCGCCTTGCAGGTCAGATATTGTTCTGCTGATCTCGCTCATTCAAGCCTTCCTCTTATTCGCAAAGCCCATAAATCGAACTGCACTGGGAAGGCTCGCTGGCGTCTGATGCCAGCAAATTTCTCTGACGCCCACCCCTGTCCGTTCTGGCCCAGTCAACCATTCTGCGAATGCCGTGTGTTTCATGCGTTATATCGTCATCGTCGCTCGCTGTCGGGTCGGTCGTCGCGCAGAAGAACGTCCCCGATCCCCGCTTGCTGGCAATGCTGACTAGCGATTCCCACTCGGCAAGGCGCTCAATTACTTCGGGGAAGCGGTTTGCAATTTCGCGCAGTTCAGACTTGCGGGCATTGATGCAGGGCATACAGCCAACGCGCCCCATTCCTTGGCTATAAAGCGGATTCGGTTTAATTTTGTGCTTGTCGTGGAATGCGAATACCTGCTCGGCTGTCCATGAAAGGATTGGTCTATAGGCAAAGACTCTTTCGTGATCCGGCTCTATGCCTTCGCGCTCGACGTAGCTTGCTCTGGCCAGTGATTCATCCCAACGGATGCCCTGCCAGCTCTCGATCTGGTCAAACTCGCGCAGAAGCGGCCAAACGACCTGCTTGGTGATTGGCAGCACTTTGAGTTCTTCTGTGCAGAATCTTGCTTTCGATGACGGAAAGCGTCCTTTCCACATACACAGATCAAGAAATGGATTTCCGCTTGGGGTCAGCGCGGCCTGCGCCCTTTCGATTGTTTCTTCAGAAACTCCGTCTTTTCTCCACTTCTCCATAGTCACTTCTCTTTTGCGGATTAGCTGCTGCGAGAAGTCAGCTTTGGCGCGGGTTATTGTTATACCCAGTGCCTGTTCTAAATAGCCGAGGTAATCGTATGTCGCCTGATGCTCATTGCCAGTGTCCGCAAAAACTGGGCGAAGGCTCTCTACGCCTCGCTCGATTGCTAGCAGTAGGATAGCTGTTGAATCTTTTCCGCCAGACACGCTTACCATGTTGCAAAGTCTCTTCATGCTCCCTTCCTTAAATTTTTCTATTTGTAAACGCTTTTCATACTTTACTTGATTAGATTGCGTCACTTCACGCCCCTGTAAAAAACGTGATCACTGATCTTCGCCACCCGCTGCCCTGTGTGCGCCCAGCCAGGGTTCACTCGCGTTGCGTGATAGTGCGTTGCCTCGCCTACTATCGGTGCCGATCTGCCCTCGTACACTGCCCTTGCAATCAACTGAGCTACTCGCCAGGACACACCATCTTCCGGCTGGTCACTCTTGCCGTCACAGTAGAAACTAAACTGGCACTGGTATCTATCCTCGCCACCATCGTAGACAACTGAACAGGCGTCATCAGGGTATCGAGGATCATGGACACGGTTAATGACCACCTGAGCAACAGCGTACTGTCCAGCAATAGGCTCGCCCCTAGCCTCGAAATATATCGCGGTTGCAATACACATGATCTCGTACAGCATCACAGACCCACCCTTTCTGACAGAGACTTTTTATCGGTCGCCATGTAGTAGCAAGCGAAGTTCTTTCCGTTCTTTCTCACCGTCACAGTCTCAATTTTGTGACCCTGCTCTTTTAGCTCAAATATCCTTGCGCCAAGCCTGAAGCTGCCAAAAAGACTTAGGGCGTCGATAGGTGTCAGTGTGCTGCCTGATTGCAAGTGTCTAAGTATTTGTACGTTCTGGCTCATGGATCACCCCTATTTGAAAAGTTGTTTTAGTTGTTCCATCGCTTCGATGTTTCGTTTCTTCAATTCCTCAAGCTCTTGCTCAGTTCGCGGCCTTTCAACCTTTGCCGGTATTGCCTGCACCACAGGTATTTCCATTTTCTCCCCGTTCATAAACCTTTTTGCCACTGCGTCAAAATAATATTCAAAGCGTCTATAGCATTCATTCTCTGACAGACTTTGCATCTCATACGTTCCGCACTCTCGCATAGCAAACAGGACTACTGGGTGCCCTAGATCGCCATTCTTTCCAAACTGCGTCTTGTAGATAATCTCGTAAGCATCTCGGCAAGTAGGTATCCCAAAGTCCTCTGGCTGGAATCTGCACAACTCCCTGAACGCTGGAAGCGTGAAGAACCCTTTGAAGTCACGCGCCTTTTTCAAACCATTCTTGATGCTTCGCTCATCAAGGTCAGCCAGGTTCCTCGCCCAGCTCTGGTAGAGTTCAGGCGAGACGCTATTCAATAAGCCCATACGAGTCAGCTCTTGTAAAACTGCCTTCAAGAACTCCAGTGTCGGTGCTTCCGAATGCTTCGTCTGCTGCCCTTGCTGCCCTGTCTCGCGTGTCACGCTGTCCAGTAACTGGTTTAGTGTTCGCATTGCCAACTCCGCTGTTTAGTAACCATTGACACTCAAAGCCCCGCCAGTTCCTCGTAACGCATTCCTGTAAACAGAAGTCCACCGTGTAGCCAATCGAGACCGCCTTCGACAGTTCTGTTGCATACCTGTTGATCACTGTCTGACTAACATTGGCCTTCAATCGCTTTCTCATGTCCAGCCAATCATTCAGCGTCTGATCACTAGGTAATTGCGGCCAGCAACTGTAATCGAGCGCATCATTGCGCGAAGACTCTTTACTTACCTTACCTTTACTTAACTTACCTATACTTACCTTACCTGTGTCTACAATCTGTATACATTGAGTATCCACAGCGTATACATCGTCAGTATATGATTGATTTCCTTTGACTATTATCTTCTCTAAAAGGTCTTGGTACAAAGTTGGAGTGTATCTGTCCTTCTGGATGTAGTTGTGTATTCTCCAGTGCTTGATGACAACAATTCCGCCTTCAAAAGCAATCAAAAATCGCTTCGATAAAAGGTTCTCTAGCTCATTCTGTGACGCACCAACCATCCTCATAATCTTCTTGGGATTGTTTATAAAGCCATCATCGTCTGCCCGCATGGACAGATGAAAATAAAGAGCCTGGGTTGATAAAGCCAGATCAAGGAAGGCATCGCTATCTATGATCTTTTTAGCAAACATTCTGCGCTCTGCCATTTCTAATTCCCTTAATCCTGTTCGGCAATGATTTCTTCAAACAACTTTATCAAAGCAGGGATGTTCTCTAATCGCACATAAATCTCAACTTCTTTTCCAAACACATGAGATTCCTGTGCTATCGCTATTTCACCTGCTTCAGTTTCATAGACATCAATTGCTGCCTGCTGCGGGATAATCTGTACTCTCATCATCATATGGACTCCAAATAGTCAGAGATTGCCTTCGTAGTGTTGTAGGCAGGATTTGTGTTCGTGCCATTAGCGACTCTAAGCACCACTTGATACGGCACTCCAGATCGCTCAGAAACTAATTTTAGGTTCCTGTCCTCCAGCTTTTTGCGTATTTCTTCTATCGTTAACATCAGACAAAACCTCATATAATTAACTTCGACGGTCTAAACATATACCTTCAATGGTAATTTTGTCAACTAAAAGTGTTGACTGGCAAATATCCAAATGTTTAAATGCCAATACACAACAAAGAGGGTAAGAAAAATGACACCGAAGCAGACAGACCTGCAATTCTGGATTGACAGCTACCAGTTCTGGCGCAAAGCAATAGGAACTCGAAACGGCTTTGCGTCAATGTATCGCTTGAACATTGCTCGAAAGAATCTGGCAAAAGCCATCCGCGAAGCTGAGAAGAAACTAGGCCGACAGCCTCGCACACTGCCGCGCCTTGGCTGCGTCCAGTACATAGGAGCTAAATAATGAACGAGAATCGAGTGTTTGCAGACCACCGCGAGTGGGTGGTCCAGTGGGAAACAGGGTATTGGAATAATGGTGGATGCGACTTCCCAGTGATTGAAGTTGTAAGCATCCACAGCACAGACGAAGAAACTTTCGAGATTGTTGCTGATGTCACCGACGAAATTGACGGGACAAAGTTGAGCAATCAAATATACAGGGCTTTAGAGCTAGACTTGGCACTGGAGCGAGCTAATGAACGCTGAACAGTGGTGCGTAGTAACCGTATTGGCAGTGCCAGCACAGGAGCAGGTAAGCGCCACGGCGCGGGAGGAGCAATCATGCAAGAGCTGATTGCGTGGCTATTCAGGTGTCGGCACAGAAGATGTGATCTCTGGATAGAGATGACCTCCGGCAAGAGTCACTGGCAATGCATTGATTGCCATGCCATAAAAGATGTCGATGAAAGGTTGTCAAACCAAATCCGCGCCATCATCGACAAGGAGCAATCATGCAAGAGCTGAAGCCGGTGGCGTGGATGTGGAGGTGCCCTCAATACTGTGCGGAGCAAGGCTGGCACGTATCGAAAAAAAGGCCAGCAGATGCGGAGCCTCCCGCGACAGAATCATACGAAGACTACCCGCTGCATTACATCCCCGACACCCACAGGATAGTGAGTGTGGAGGACTTGATTGAAATCCGGGAGTCTCTTATTGATTCAGGAAAGAAATTCATGGCTGCTGAAGTGCAGGCCGTCATCGACAAGGAGAACACATAATGCCCACCACAACAGCGGATAGATGTAAAAAATGTTCTGCTCCGTACATGCAGCAGGAAAGTGCGTTTGCAAAGTCCCAAGCATGTGGCTGCGATAGTCCACACATTGCACCTGCGCTGAGACTGTCTCCGGGCCTGTTTGATTTTATTTTTAGCATCATCGACAAGGAGCAATCATGAGATACATGAAATTGACTGATACGGCCATTGCGCCGACAAGAGGAACCCCAGGCTCTGCCGGGCTTGACTTGTACGCAGACCATGACGCCCTGGTGTCATCATGGGCATCAGTGATGGTCGGGACTGGGATTGCGGTAGAAATACCCGAAGGGTACGTGGGATTCGTTTTTATCCGGTCTAGCTTGGGCAAGGCCGGTGTTGCACTGGCTAACGCAGTAGGGGTGATCGACTCAGACTATCGTGGCGAGATAAAACTTCAGCTTATCTACAGCACTGGCAATGGCGGACACTTAATACGCCAAGGCGAGCGAATAGCCCAGCTTGTGGTGATGCCAGCACAGGGGTTTGAACTGACCGAAGCAGACGCTTTGTCCACAACAGAGCGCGGCACTGGCGGGTTCGGGAGTACCGGAGCATGAGCATCGAGACTAAAGAGAAGCTGGCCTGTTTACTTACACTAATGTGCGCTGTTTTTATTGGGTTCATGGTAGGAATGGGGTGGATGTGATGATTTCAATTCGTCGTTTATTCTGGCCGTCTGATCGCATATCAGATGACGTTCCGCAGATACAAAAGGATATTGACGCAGAGCATGGAGTAAAGCCTTCCGCGATTTATAAGCAGGACAGCTATCACAGGCTTTCTGAGGTGCCTAACTTAACTAACCAGTGGGAGGAATGGTGATGGATTCTATCGTTGATTTCTTTCGCAGACTGTTCTGCAAGCATCAATGGGAAGTGTACGGGAGGAACTTGTCTGATGGAATAATA
>Ga0315909_10002957_pt1 | contig 21243 bp, 21 predicted proteins | sample LakEriMetagenome_11_FD_203527 | JGI IMG/M metagenome (GOLD analysis project Ga0315909, IMG submission 203527) | Freshwater fungal communities from buoy surface, Lake Erie, Ohio, United States - Buoy 2 MA125 | ecosystem: Environmental > Aquatic > Freshwater > Lake | place: USA: Lake Erie, Ohio... | reverse complement strand
GCACCAGCACCGACAGATCAACGCCGCCGATCAGCGGCACCCAACGGCGAATGGGGCGCAAAAAGGGGCCGCACAATCGGTCCAAGGTGCCGAGCACCGGCGAGTCTGATCGGGTCCAGGACAGCACCGCGTAGGCCAAGAGCATGAACATCAAACCTTGCAAAGCCGTGCGCAGCAAAAATTTCAAGGCCATGGCCAAGATGGCCAACCACAAGGTGATGGGCGAGGACACCGAGGCACCCGAACCGAGGCTGATCATCAACCACAAGCCGCCATAGGCCAGACACAGCAGCACGGCGGCCATCCAGCTGCCCCAATCGGCTTGGGATTGGAGCACCCGGCGCGGCAGAATCCTTCTCACGGGCTTGACCAGCCAATCGGTGACGGCCATGGCGAACAAGCCGGGCTGCTGCGTGAGTTTGATTTGCAGCTGGTTCATCCACACGCGAAGCAAGGCCGCAGCCACCAAAATAAAAAACACCGTGTCCAACACAAAAAAAACGATCCGCATGGTCAATTCCGAGTCTTTGAGGTCGCGTATTGTCCTACGAAGGTGGTGTCGCCCGGCCGTCAACGGCGCGGTTTTTTGACCTTGGCACCTGAGGGTTTGGCCGGCCGGTCCGTACCCTTGGCTTTGCTGGACTTGCTGGGTTTGCCCGAGGTCGCAGCACGCGGTTTGCGCGAACGCGAAGCGTCTGCAGCCGTTGGCTCGTCTTTGCTCGGTGACGACTTGGTGCCCGCCTTTCGGGGTGGTGCCAACTCTCCATCGGTGACCAAGCGAAAATCGATGCGTCGCCCGTCCAAATCGACCCGGCTGACCTGCACATCCACGCGTGAGCCCAAGGCATAACGGATGCCCGTGCGCTCACCGCGCAACTCTTGGCGCACCTCATCAAAACGGAAATACTCACCGCCGAGCTCGGTGATGTGCACCAAACCCTCGACGTACATCGCGTCGAGCGTGACGAACAAACCGAAACTGGTGGCCGAGGTCACCACGCCGCTGAACTGTTCTCCCAAATGCTCACGCATGTACTTGCACTTGAGCCAAGCTTCAACATCACGACTCGCTTCATCGGCGCGCCGCTCATTGGCGCTGCAGTGCAGGCCAGCAGCTTGCCAAGCCAAGCTATCGACCGAGGGCTTTTTCACTGGCTTACCGGTCGGCGGCTTGACGCGACTGGCCAAACGCTTGCTCAGCTTGGCATGGGCCTCGCCGGGCGTGGGCAACGCCGGCAACTGGTAGCGCTGGCTGAGCAAAATGGCTTTGATCACACGGTGCACCAACAAGTCGGGGTAACGCCGGATGGGGCTGGTGAAATGGGTGTAAGCCTCAAACGCCAAACCAAAGTGCCCATTGTTCTCGGGCGTGTAAATGGCTTGCTGCATGGAGCGCAACAACATCGAGTGGATTTGTTGCGCTTCGGGACGGTCTTTGGTGGCGGCGGCAATGGTTTGGAATTCGCGCGGATGCGGCTTGTCGCTGATGCCTTGCATCACACCCATGGCCTTGAGGTAGTTGCGCAAGGTCTCGAGCTTTTCGGGCGTGGGGCCTTCGTGCACGCGGAACAAGCCCACGTGTTTGCCTTGACCGATAAAGTCGGCGGAACACACGTTGGCCGCGAGCATGGCTTCTTCGATCAGTTTGTGCGCTTCGTTGCGAGTGCGGGGCACGATTTTCTCGATACGCCCGGCCTCATCACACACGATTTGGGTTTCGGTGGTTTCAAAATCCACGGCTCCGCGCACCTGACGCGCAGCCAACAAGGCTCGGTAGACCTCGTGCAAGTGCAGCAGGTGCGGCACTACGCCTTTTCGGTGCTGCGCTTCGGGACCACGGGTGTTGGACAAAATCGCCGCGACCTCGGTGTAGGTCAAGCGCGCATGGCTGAACATCACCGCCGGGTAAAACTGGTAGGCGTGGACATCGCCTTTGGCGGTGACCAGCATGTCGCAGACCATGCAAAGGCGCTCAACGCCGGGGTTGAGCGAACACAAACCATTGGAAAGTTTTTCCGGCAGCATGGGGATCACACGGCGCGGGAAATACACCGAGGTGGCGCGATCGTAAGCGTCCACATCAATGGCCGAGCCGGTCTGAACGTAGTGACTGACATCGGCAATGGCCACGAGCAAACGGTAGCCTTTGCCACGACCGACCTTGGTCGGTTCGCAATACACCGCATCGTCAAAGTCACGGGCGTCTTCGCCGTCGATGGTGACCAATGGAACGTCGCGCAAGTCCACGCGTTGGTGGTAGTCGCTGCTGCGCACATGGTCGGGTAAGGTGCGTGCTTGGGCCAAAGCCGCATCAGAGAACACATGTGGCACACTGTACTTGCGCACAGCGATCTCAATTTCCATGCCCGGGTCGTCGATTTCTCCAAGCACTTCTTTGACTCGGCCGACCGGTTGGCCATACAAGGCCGGTGGCTCTGTCAACTCAACCACCACCACTTGGCCCGCTTTGGCGGCACCAATGCCCGACTTGGGCACCAGCACATCTTGGCCGTAACGTTTGTCTTCAGGGGCCACCAGCCAAATGCCACTTTCTTGCAGCAAGCGGCCGATGATGGGGCTGTTAGACCTCTCCACAATTTCGGTGACGCGACCTTCGGGTCGGCCCTTGCGGTCTTGGCGAACGATGCGGACCTTGACGCGGTCTTTGTGCAAAACCGCTCGCATCTCATTGGAGGGCAAGTAGATGTCGGCTTGCCCGTCATCACACACCACAAAGCCATGTCCATCGCGGTGACCCGAGACGGTACCTTCAATTTCTGCCATCAGGCTGCTGTTTTGAATCACTTTATCTGCTAAAATTTTGTTTTTCCTGAAATGCCCAGGTGGCGGAATTGGTAGACGCACTAGTTTCAGGTACTAGCGCTGAGAGGCGTGGAGGTTCGAGTCCTCTCCTGGGCACCAATCATAAAGGCTTGCACGATGTGCAGGCCTTTATTTTATTGTGGTGCACAGTCCCACAGTAACACGCGAACGTGTCAAATGGGCTGCGCCACCAAATCGTGGCCTTCGGTGCCGACAATGCGCGCCGAAGTGAACTCACCCACCTTCAAGATTTTGCTGATCTTTTGGGGTGGCAACAAACGCACCACGCCATCGATCTCCGGCGCATCGGCGTAGGAGCGACCCACCCCACCTTTTTTGCCCAAACCCGGCGCGTGGTCGACCAAGACCTGCATGGTCGCGCCGATGCGGCGTTTCAAACGCTCGGTCGAGACAGACTCAGCGACGGCCATGAAGCGCGCTTGACGCTCTTCGCGCAGTGCTTGCGGCACGGGGTTGGCCAGCTCGTTGGCTGCGGCTCCCTGCACGGGCGAATACGCAAAGCAACCGGCTCGGTCAATGCCCGCCTCGGCCACAAAATCCAAGAGGTGCTGAAACTCGGCTTCGGTCTCGCCAGGGAAGCCCGCGATGAAGGTGCTGCGCACCACCAATTCAGGACACATCTCGCGCCAACGCGCGATGCGCTCCAAGTTTTTCTCACCGCTGGCCGGGCGCTTCATGCGTTTGAGCACATCGGGGTGGCTGTGCTGCAGCGGCACATCGAGGTAGGGCAAGCACAAGCCTTCGTTCATCAAGGGAATGATGTCGTCAACGTGCGGATAGGGATAGACGTAATGCAGGCGCACCCAAGCGCCGTAGGCCTTGCCCAACTCGCCCAAGCTGCGCACCAAATCAAACAGTTTGGACTTGACCGGTTTGCCGTCCCAAAAGCCGGTGCGGTATTGAATGTCCACGCCATAGGCCGAGGTGTCTTGGCTGACCACCAAGAGCTCCTTGACGCCCGCTTCAAACAGCTTGCGTGCCTCACCCAGGACATCGCCAATGGGTCGGCTGACCAAGTCACCGCGCATGGAAGGGATGATGCAGAAGGTGCAGCGGTGGTTGCAGCCTTCGCTGATCTTGAGGTAGGCGTAATGGCGCGGTGTTAGCTTGATGCCTTGGGGCGGTATCAGGTCCACAAACGGGTCGTGGGGTTTGGGCAGGTGCAGGTGCACCGCGGCCATGACCTCGTCGGTGGCGTGCGGTCCGGTGACGGCCAAGACACTGGGGTGCATCTGTCGCACCAGGTTGTCCCCGCCCACGCCGGCTCGCGCGCCCAAACAACCGGTCACGATGACCTTGCCGTTTTCGGCCAAGGCCTCACCGATGGTGTCCAAGCTTTCTTTGACGGCGTCGTCAATGAAACCGCAGGTGTTGACGATCACCAGATCGGCACCGGCAAAGGTTTTGGAGGTTTGGTAACCCTCGGCGCTGAGCTGCGTGAGGATGAGTTCGGAGTCGGTCAAAGCCTTGGGGCAGCCCAGGCTGACAAAGCCCACTTTGGGGGGCTGCTGGATAACGGTGGTTTCGGTCATGAGCGCATTGTCTCAGACCCAAGGCCAGCCTTCAGCGTTTGAGGCCCAAAGCCGCCAACATGGCTTCGCTGTTTTTGTTCATCTGCTCTTGCATCTTCACAAAAGCCGCACTGGACTGGTCCATGTAGCTGCCGACCATGCCCTGCATGACGGGCGACTGCGAGACCATGAACTGCTGCCACATCTCAGGCGTCAGACCATTGGTTTTCTGCGAGAGCTTGTCTTGTATGTCCATGAAAATCTGCACGTTCTTCTCGAGGTAAGAGCCCATGAAGTCTTGCATGGTGTGACCGTAGAAGCGAATGATGTTGGCCAAGACCTGTTCGGTGAACATGGGAGCACCCGCCGTCTCTTCTTCCAAAATGATTTGTAACAAGATGCTGCGCGTGAGGTCTTCGTTGGTTTTGGCGTCGCGAACGACAAAGCTCGCGGCGGACATCACCAGGGTCTTCACCTCGGTCAAGGTGATGTAAGTGGAGGTTTGGGTGTCGTACAAGCGCCGGTTGGGGTACTTCTTGATGACGCGAAGCGATTCGCTGGGCGCGGTGGGGGGAACGGTTTTGGGCACGGTCATCTTTCGGTGTGAGCCACTTAAAGGTGGCATGCGGTTGCCTGCATTCTAGGCACGCCAGCTTACAAGCAAAACCCCAAAAAGCACCAAAAAAAAGCCACCCCGAAGGGTGACTTTTAAGCAGCGAAGATCGCGAAGGATCAGCGAATCACGGACAAGGTGGTGCGCTCACCGCCCTTGTAGGTCATCAGCGTCAAAGCGCCGTTCTTGATGTCGCCTTTTTCGTCAAAAGCGATGTTGCCAGTCACGCCTTTATGTTCCATCGCCTTGAGTGCAGGCAGGTACTTGGCTGGATCGGCCGAATTGGCGTTGACCATGGCCTTGGCCATCACGTGCACAGCGTCGTAAACGTAGGGTGCATAAACCTGGACGTCAGCACCGTACTTGGCTTTGAAATCGGCGCGGAATTTTTCCATGCCGGCTTTTTGCTCGCCTTCGACACCACCGGCTTCAGCGCAATACACTTGCTCGTCTTTCATGCCATCGCCAGCCAGCTTGGGCAATTCGCTCGAGCAAATGCCATCGCCGCCCATGAACTTGGCGTTGATGCCGAGTTGCTTCATCTGGCGAATCATGGGGCCGGCCACGGCGTCCATGCCACCGAAGAACACGACGTCAGGTTTCTTGGCCTTCAGTGTGGTCAAGATCGCATTGAAATCGGTGGCTTTGTCGTTGGTGAATTCACGACCCACGAGCTCAGCACCCGCAGCCTTAGCGCCTTTTTCGAATTCGTCCGCAACACCTTGGCCGTAAGCCGTGCGGTCGTCGATGACTGCAATTTTCTTGGCTTTCAAGGTTTCAACGGCGTACTTACCCAAAGTGCCACCAAGGTGAACGTCATCGGCCACCATGCGGAACGCGCCAGCGTAACCCTGACGGGTGTACTTGGGGTTGGTCGCGGAAGGCGAGATTTGGGGGATGCCAGCGTCGTTGTAGATTTGCGAAGCAGGGATGGTGGTGCCGGAGTTCAGGTGACCGATCACGCCGTTGACTTTGGCGTCGACCAACTTGGTGGCGGCGGCCGTGCCCTGCTTGGGATCGGCGGCGTCGTCTTCGGCCAACAACTCGAATTTGACGGGCTTGCCGTCGATCATCAGCTTGGCGGCATTGAGTTCTTCAATGGCCATCTTGGCGCCGTTTTCGTTGTCTTTACCCAAGTGGGCGATACCACCGCTGGTGGGACCGACGTGACCAATTTTGATCACTTGTTCGGTGCTGGCGGTTTCTTCTTTTTTGCCACAAGCGGCCAAAGCCACGGCAGCGGCGATGACGGCCAATTTGATGTTCAGGTTCATGAGAATCCTCTAATGGAAGGGTGAGTTGTTACGCGGAGTCTGTCAGTAGTCGCTCCACCAGACGAAAGATACCCGAAATTTGGAACTCTTTCAGCGCCCAGCCCCTCAAAGCGGCTGCTTTTTATGTTCCAAGCCCCCCCATAGGGGGTCATTTGGGCCCCACAACCTAGGGTTCACCCCAGCTTGTCGGGCTGAGCGCCAGCCGATACATACTTTTTCCAACGTTCGCGACCCGCGGTCACATCGCTTGGGGCTTGTCCGACCAATTCGATCACCCGCAAATATTGGGCGTGCGTTTCGGGCCAAGCCTCACAGGCATTGACCAACACGTCTTGGTAAAGGTCGCGGCCAGCCACCGAGGCCGATCTCATCAAGATCACGCTTGAAGCCAACAAGGTCGCGGCATCGGACTGCGCCGTGGCATGCACGACAAAGTCCACCGGCGCGCCAGCCCAAAGGGCCGTCGAGACCGCCGCGGGATCATCACAGACCACCACCATGCGAGCGCCTTGACGACTGCCCTTGCGCACCAAGCGTGCGACGTAGTCGACCTTGTCGGCCACGCCCGTGTGAAAAACCACCTGCCCCATGCTGGCGAGGCTCAAACCAGTTTGGCTTGGCCGCTGGCGACATCCAACAGGTACTGGTGCAGGAGCGGCACGGGGCGACCCGTGGAGCCCTTGGCCGCGCCGCTGCGCCAAGCCGTGCCGGCGATATCCAGATGTGCCCAACGCATGTCGGTGGTGAATTTTTGCAAAAACTTCGCCGCGGTGATGGAGCCTGCAGCACGCCCAGCGATGTTGCCCATGTCGGCAAAGTTGGACTTTAGGCCTTCAGCGTAAGCGTCGTCCAAGGGCATGCGCCAGCACAGATCGTGCGAACGTTCACCGGCTTGGCTCAGGGCCTGCGCCAAGGCGTCATCTCCAGAGAACAAACCACTGCGCACCGCGCCCAAGGCGATCACACACGCGCCCGTCAAGGTGGCCACGTCGATCACGCTGTGCGGCTTGAATCGCTTGGCGTAGGTCAGGGCGTCACACAAAATCAGGCGGCCTTCGGCATCGGTGTTGAGCACCTCGATCGTTTGACCACTCATGCTGGTGACCACATCACCCGGCTTGACGGCCAGGCCATCGGGCATGTTTTCGCAGCTGGGAATCAAGCCCACCACATTGATTTTGGGTCTGGAGTGGGCCAAGGCTTCGAACACACCCAACACGCTGGCCGCGCCGCCCATGTCGAACTTCATCTCGTCCATCTCGCCCGCGGGTTTGATGGAGATACCACCCGTGTCAAAGGTGATGCCTTTGCCCACCAACACCACTGGGGCTTGCGTGCGGGCCGCACCGTTGTAGCGCAGAACGATGAAACGCAGGGGTTCGGCCGAGCCTTGGGCCACCGCCATGAACGCGCCCATGCCCAATTTGGCCACTTCTTTGGGGCCCAAGACCTCGGTGGAAAACCCAGCGGGGCGTCCGAGCGCCTTGGCCGCTTCGGCCAAGCGGGTGGGTGTGGCGTGGTTGCCGGGGCGGTTGGACCATTCTTTGGCCAATTCCACCCCTCGCACTGTGGCCAAGGCTTGCTCAAAAGCCAGCTTGGCTGCGGGCGCTTGGCTCAGCCCCAAGGTAACCTTGTTGAGTTCGCGGGGCTTGGCCGATGGTTTGGTGTCGGTGTAGCTGTAGGTGGCGTCGCTCAAGGCCATCATGATCGGTTGCAGAGCAGCCAGCTCCGCCTTGCGCATGAGGCTCAAGACCACGCCCACATGCTTGACGCCTGGTTGCTTGATGGCCGCCATGGCGCTGGTCACGGTCTGGCGCAGCTGGGTGGCAGAGCCATCGCTCACGAATACAAACACCACCCGGGGTGCCCTGACCCCCGCCAATCGGTAGGTCGATAGGGTTTTTGCTCCAGCAGACAAATCCCCTGCCGCCAAAGCTTGCCGAGCCATCTGGCTCAAGGGATCTTTGGCCGAAGCCGGCACTGCGGCTTTTTCAGGCACCAAGACCAGCAAAGCGTCGACAGACAGGGAGGCGGCTTGCGCCCAATCGAGGGTTTTGGTTTGGAAGTTCATAATCGTGTTTTACCGTTGATTCACGATGTTATTCCATTCCTCCATTCGCAAAGAGCTGGCCCGCAGTTTTGGGGCCACCTTGGTGGTCCTGTTCACGATTGTGCTGACCATGCTGCTGATCCGCACGCTGGGCCAAGCCTCGTCCGGCAAAGTCAACCCACAAGAGATTCTGCTGGTCTTGGGCTACACGATCTTGGGGCGCATGCCGATCCTGCTGGCTTTGGCCTTGTTCATCTCAGTGGTCTCGACCATCGCGCGCATGTACCGCGACAGTGAAATGTCCATCTGGCTGTCCAGCGGCCTGTCTTTGAGCCATTTGCTCAAACCGGTCTTGAAGTTCACTTGGCCCATCTTGCTCGTGGCCGCGTCGCTGCAACTGCTGGCGTGGCCGTGGACCAACCAGCAAATTGCAGTGTTCAAAGACCGCTTTGAGCGCCGGGGCGATCTCGACCGGGTGACACCCGGACAATTCCGTGAGTCCAGCGATGGACGCCGCGTTTTCTTTATCGAAAAAGGGGCCGAAGCGGGCACCGGCAAAAACATCTTTGTCTACGCCATCAGCTCTGAGGGTCGTGAAAGCATCACCACGGCACGCACCGGCAGGGTGGAATGGTCGGATGACCAGCAATTTTTGATGCTCGACCAAGGCCAACGCTTGGACATCAACAATGTGGGTCAATCGCTCACCTTGAGCAACTTTGAAACCTATGGCGTCCAAATCAACCAGGCCAAAAACCAAACGACACTTGGTACCCCTGCTTCTGCCATCCACACTTGGGATTTGTGGCTCAACCCCACGCCCATCAACAAAGCCGAGTTGGGTTGGCGCGTTGGCTTGATTTTGACCACCATCAACTTGGTGTTGCTGGCTGTGGCCATGACCCACGCCAATCCGCGCGCAGCCAAAGGCGGCCAGCTCATGACCGCCCTGCTGACCTTTGTCGTTTATTACAACTTGGTGAGCGTGGCCAAGAGTTGGGTCGCCAGTGGCTCGCTGGGTATGACCACGGGCTTGGTGCTGATCCACCTACCCGTGGGATTGCTGGCTCTGGGCTTGCTGTGGCTACGACAAAACAACCACAGTTGGCGAGACCTGTTCAAGCCATCGAATGTCAGCGGTGCGGGAGTCAGCGCATGAGCACTTGGCGTCGGTACCTTTACGGTGAAATTTTTCGTGCGGTGGGCTTTGTCTTGCTGGCGTTCTTGGCCCTGTTCTTGTTCTTTGACTTGGTCGACGAGCTCAACGACATTGGTCGTGCGGCGATTGACCAGCCAGCATTGCGTTACGGCCTTCACCACGTGCTGGCTTACATCGGTTTGCAGACCCCCAACCGGATTTATGAACTGTTACCGATGGCGGTGCTGATTGGCACAGTGTGGGTTTTGGCTCGAATGGCCAACACCTCCGAGTACACCATTTTGCGTACCAGCGGATTGGGTCCCTGGCGGGCTTTGCGCACGCTGCTGGGATTGGGCGCAGTGTTCGTCGTGATGACGTTTGCGATGGGCGACTACTTGGCGCCGTGGACCGGACAAAAAGCCCAGTTGCTCAAAGCCCGTTTTGAAGGCCGCATCAGCCAAGGCGCCACGGGGGTCTGGCTCAAAGAGCGTCAAGGCGACCGGCACTTTTCAATCAACGTGGGCGCCATGAACGCCGATCGCGAATTAGAAAAGATCCAAATTTTTGAATTCACCAACGACGGCGCCATGGTCTCGACCATTCGCGCACAACAAGGCACCATCGAAAACGGCGGTTGGGTGCTGCAGCAAGTACAACGGCGTGAGTTCCAAGACAGTCAATTGAAGAGCAACACCAGCCCATTGATCATCAAAGACTTCAAGCAATTGGCTTGGACCACCGACATCACCACGGAAATGGTGGCAGTGGCTCTGCTGCGCCCCGAACGCATGCGCACCGTGGATTTGTTTGGCTATATCCAGCACCTCAACAACAATGAGCAAAGCGCGCTACGTTACGAAATCGAGTTTTGGCGCAAGGTGTTTTACCCCTTGAGTTGTTTGGTGATGGTGGTGTTGGCCCTTCCCTTTGCTTATCTGCACGCGCGTTCGGGCGGTGTGGCGGGGTATGTGTTCATCGGTGTGATGATCGGCATCAGCTTTTTCTTGCTCAACAACATGTTTGGCTTCATTGGTAACCTGAGGCAATGGACGCCTTGGATCGCCGCTGGAGTGCCTTCCCTCTTGTATTCCTTGGTCTCGCTCAGCGCCTTTGGCTGGCTGGTCCTGCGCCGTTGACACTTTTTGACCGTCATGAACCTGCACCAATTTCGATTCGTCCAAGAAGCTGTTCGGCGCAAGCTCAACTTGACGGAAACCGCCAAAGCCCTGCACACCTCCCAACCCGGTGTTTCCAAAGCCATCTTGGAGCTGGAACAAGAGCTCGGCGTGGACATTTTTGCGCGTCACGGCAAGCGCATCAAACACGTCACCGAGCCGGGTCTGCAGGTGCTCAAAAGCATAGAAGCCATCATGTTGGAGGTCAACAACCTCAAACGCATCGGCGAACATTTTGCGCACCAAGACCAAGGCACTTTGTCGATCGCCACCACCCACACCCAAGCGCGTTATGTCTTGCCCACACCCGTGGCCCAACTGCGTCAGGAAATGCCCGACGTGAAAATCAGCTTGCACCAAGGCTCGCCAGAGCAGGTCGCCCGCATGCTGATGGACGATGTCGCCGACATTGGCGTGGCCACCGAGTCGCTCAACGACTTTCCCGACCTCCTCACCCTGCCCTGTTACGAATGGCAACACTTGTTGGTGTTGCCACAGGGGCACCGCTTGGTGGCGCAAGAGCGCATCACCTTGGAAGACTTGGCCCAAGAGCCCATCATCACCTACCACCCCAGCTTCACCGGTCGCACCCGCATCGACCAAGCTTTTGCGCAGCGCGGATTGACCCCCAACATCGTCCTCGAAGCCATCGATTCCGACGTGATCAAAACCTATGTGGGTTTGGGCATGGGGGTGGGCATCATTGCAGAGATGGCAATGCAAGGCCACGACCCCTTGGGTTCGCTGGTCGCGAGGCCTGCAGGTCAACTCTTTGGGCGCAACCTGGCCCGTGTGGCTTTCAAGCGCGGCACCTATTTGCGCCAATTTGTGTTGCGCTTCGCCGAATTGCTCAGCGACCGATTGACCGCCGAGTTGATTCACAAAACCATGAACGGCACCCCAGACAACTACAGCCTGTGAGACTGAGATGAACCCCACCGAACTGCGCTCTCGCCTGCCCCACGTGGGCACCACCATCTTCACCGTCATGTCGGCCTTGGCCACCGAGACCGGCGCTGTCAACTTGGGCCAAGGCTTCCCCGACTTCGCGTGCGACCCCGCCTTGCCGCAGGCCGTCACCGACGCCATGGCTGCGGGCCACAACCAGTACCCGCCCATGCCCGGTGTGCCGGCCCTGCGCCAGGCCATGGCCGCCAAAATGCACGCACTCTATGGCCGTTCGGTGGACGCCAACACCGAGGTCACCGTCACTGCGGGTGCCACCCAAGCCATCCTGACCATCGTGTTGGCAGTAGTCCATCCGGGCGATGAGGTCATCGTGCTCGAACCCTGTTACGACAGCTACGTGCCCAACATCGAACTCGCCGGGGGTGTGGTCGTGCGCGTGCCTTTGGTGCCCGGCACGTTTCGCCCCAACTTCGAGGCCATCGCGAAAGCCATCACGCCGCGCACCCGCGCCATCATCATCAACAGCCCGCACAACCCCAGCGGCATGGTCTGGAGCGACGCCGACATGCGCCGACTGCAAGACATCCTGGCGCCCACCAACGTGCTGCTCATCAGCGACGAGGTGTACGAGCACATGGTATTTGACGGCCAGCAACACCAAAGCGCCGCCCGTTTCCCGGCCCTGGCCGACCGCGCCTTCATCGTCAGCAGCTTTGGCAAGACCTACCACGTCACCGGCTGGAAAGTCGGCACCGTGGTGGCGCCCGCTGCACTGACGGCCGAGTTTCGCAAGGTGCACCAATTCAACGTGTTCACGGTGAACACACCGATGCAACACGCTTTGGCGGCCTTCATGGCCGACCCCAAGCCTTACATGGAACTGGGCGCTTTTTACCAACGCAAGCGCGATCTGTTTCGCGAAGGCTTGGCCACCACCCGCTTTCGCTTGTTGCCCAGCGAAGGCACCTACTTTCAGTGCGTGAGCATCGCCGACTTGGCCGTGTCCGAGCGCAACCTGCCCGATGCCGAATTCTGCCAATGGCTCACGCGCGAAATCGGCGTGGCCGCCATCCCACTGTCGGCCTTTTATGGCAACGGGTTTGACCAGCAGGTCATACGGTTTTGTTTCGCCAAACAAGACATCACGCTGCAGTCGGCGCTGCAGCGTTTGTCTCGTTTGTAAAGCCCCTGGGATCGGGGCCCAATCAGGCCGGCTTCTTGATCGACATGGCGTCCAAGGCGTGACGGGCCAAGCCCAAACCCGCTTCGGAATACATGTTGAACGAAGGCACGTTCAGCTCATCGAGTTCACCCACCTCTTCGCCAAACTTGGCGATGGCCACCACCTGGCAATCCAAACCCGCGTTGCGGATTTGCTGCGCGGCGTAGACGTTGCTGTGGTGGCTGGGCATGGCCAAGACGATCAACTCTTTGCTGTTGGAAGCCTTGATGGTGTTCCAAAAATCGGTGTCGGTGGCGTCGCCCACCTTGACGTTGCGCCCAGCAGCACGCTCAAAATCGGCTTTGGCGGCGTTGTGCTCAATGCCGAGTACTTGACCTGGCCACACCGTTTCCAACTCGTCGTAGGCACCCGAGCCCACACGGCCCATGCCGATGATGAGCACCTTGGTATTCCCGGTGTCCAGCATTTGGTCTTTGGCGTGCAAGGTGGCTTTTTGGAATCGGTCCCAGAACAATTTGAAACGCTGGTAGGCCCCTTCAGAGCCCATGCTGAACGGCGAAGCAAACGCAAAACTCACGCTCACCGCAATGGCCACGATGATCAACCAATCCACCGACAGCCAACCTTGAGTGACCCCCAAAGCGGCCACGATCAAACCAAACTCGGAGTAGTTCGCCAAGCTCAAGGACGTGAACAAGGAGGTGCGCGAACGCAAACCAAAACGCACCACGATGGCGTAGTACAGAAAGGTTTTAAACGGCAGCAAGAGGCACAAAAACAAAGCCGTCAGCAGCATCGGCACATCGGGCAATCCTTGCATGCCCACCGACAAGAAGAAGCCCACGAGCATCAGTTCTTTAAAACTGAACAGCGATTTCGCCAGTTCTGAGGCTTTGGGGTGGTTGGCGATCACCACGCCCAAGATCAGCGCACCCAGATCGCCTTTCAAACCCACCGCTTTGAAGAACTCAAAGCCTGCGCCCAGCGCAAAAAACAAACCGCTGAGCACCAACAATTCACCATGGCCCGCCGAGTCGAGCAGTTTGTAAATGAGCTTGCGCACCAGAGGCAACAAAAGCAACAACACCAGCAGTGCCCACACCGTGGGGTACTTGCCTTCGCTCACGGCCAAAAACACCACCGCGAAGACGTCTTGCATCACCAAAATGCCAATGGCCACCTTGCCGTAAAAGGTCGACATGTCGCCCTTGTCTTCCAGTACCTTGACCGCAAACACGGTGCTGGAAAAAGACAAAGCAAAACCCAACACCACCATCGCCATCAGCGACAAGTCAAACAATGGCAAAGGAATCAGTTGCTGCGCCACCCAAATCACCGAGGTAAAAAACACGGTCGAGACCACGATGTGGGCCAGCGAAGTTCCCCAAATTTCGGTCTTGGCCAATCCTTTGAGGTCCAGCTTCAATCCGATGGTGAACAAGAGCAGGGTCACGCCCAAATCGGCCACCAATTGCAGGCCACTGGGCGTCTCAAAGCCCGCCAGGTTGTAAGCAAAACCCGCCACCAAAAATCCCACCATGGGCGGCAAGCCCAAACGGCTGAGCAAAATGCCAAAGAAAAAGGCAAAACCTACCAAAGTAATTAGCATGCTGAATTCCTTGTATCTATAGATATCCTGAAAATATCATTATTTTGGTGATTTTTCTCAATCTACACAAACTCTTCAGCACGCCGACAACGCAAGCACCGCTGGTCAACCCTTGAGACAGTTCAGTGAAATGGTATCGGATGCGCTTGACGATTTGTCCTTGAGATGCACCAGTGCACCGATACCAAGACACAATCGGGGTCATGACACAAGCCACCAAAAACGTCTTGGGTGAGGACCTGGTGCCTTGCTCTTTTGACCCCCTGACCGGGTTTTTCCGCGACGGTTGTTGCAACACCAGCGCCAACGACCACGGCACCCACGTTATCTGCGCCCGCGTCACGGCCGACTTCTTGGCGTTTTCCAAGGCCCGCGGCAACGACCTCACCACCCCTCGTCCCGAACACCGCTTCGCGGGCCTGAAACCCGGCGACCGCTGGTGCTTGTGCGCCAACCGTTGGGTCGAAGCCCTGCACGCCGGCGTGGCGCCCCCCGTGGTTTTGGTCAGCACACACATGAAAGCCTTGGCTTACGTGAGCTTGGACGAACTGCGCCAACACGCTTGGGCACCGGCTTAACGCCATGCCAAACATCTCATTTGGAGGTGAAGCGCTTCGTCCGCTTGCCGGGCAGTGTGATCAGCATCGAAAAGAAGAAACTTCGCTTGAGGCCGAGCATGAACACAGGTGTGATTTCCATGAACTGAACCTGTGATGCTGGTGACCTGAACAGTCAGGTCAAGTGGGTGAATGCGTGAACCTGTCGCACAGTGGGTGGACTTCAATTTCAGTCCCACAACACCAAAACTAGGCCAATGGCCTATGCTGATCATGGAATTCGAATGGGAGGCTTGCGGACCATCTCCGCCAGAAAAGCCAACACCCGAGAAATTGAGCAATATGAAAACGGTCCGACTGAAAATTGAACAGCCCAACTCAGGTCCCACACGGCCAGTGGGGAGGATCAACGCGGCCCTAGTCGATGCAACCAACGATCGGGAGATTGAACGGCAGATCGAACATGACGAAGCCACTGCAGCTCTGGATGCAGCCAAATTCGCTCGCCGTGTCCGCCGCCGCTTGGGTTTCAGTCAAGCAGAATTTGCAACCCGCATTGACGTGTCTCTAGAAACTATTCGGAACTGGGAACAGGGCAAACGCTGCCCAACGGGTGCGGCCAAAGCCTTGCTCAAAATCTTAGACAAGGCCCCGGAAGCAGCGCTGGCAGCCCTTCACTGAAGCGCTGGCAACACCTCAATTCGAGAAGGCACGCGCCCTCGCCGCGTGCAGCTTTTTGTAGCTGTCGAGCAAGCGCTGGTGCCGCTCCAGGCCCTCCAGCTGCAAGCTGGTGGGTGTGAGGCCATGAAAGCGCACACTGCCCTCCACCGAGCCAATGGCCGCGTTCATGCGCTCGTCGCCAAACATGCGTCTGAAGTTCAGCTCATAGTCTTCTAAAGCCAAGTCCTCGCCCAAGGTCACTTCCAGCACCACGTTCAAAGCTTGGTAAAACAAGCGGCGCTCTACGGTGTTGTCGTTGTATTGCAAGAAGGCACCCACCAGCTCATGAGCCTCTTTCAGCTGCTGCAAAGCCAGGTGGATCAAGAGCTTGAGCTCCATCACCGTCAGCTGGCCCCACACCGTGTTGTCGTCAAACTCGATGCCGATCAGCGTCGCGATGTCGAGGTAATCGTCGAGCTCGTTGTTCTCCAAACGGTCGAGCAATGCCTCCAAAGCCTGGTCGTCCAAGCGGTGCAGATTGAGCACATCGGCGCGGAACAAGAGCGCTTTGTTGGTGTTGTCCCACATCAGGTCATCGACCGGGTACACCTCGGAATAACCCGGCACCAAGATGCGGCAGGCGGTGGCGCCCAGTTGGTCGTGCACCGTCACATAGGCCTCTTTGCCCATGGCCTGCAAGATGCCGAACAGCGTGGCGGCCTCTTGGGCGGTGGCATCGGCTCCCTTGGCAGAAAAGTCCCACGCCACAAATTCGAAGTCCGATTGCGTACTGAAAAACCGCCACGACACGATGCCGCTGGAGTCGATGAAGTGCTCCACAAAGTTGTTGGGCTCGGTCACGGCGTTGCTGGTGAAGGTGGGCGCGGGCAGGTCGTTGAGGCCTTCAAAACTGCGGCCCTGCAGCAGCTCGGTCAGGCTGCGCTCCAGCGCCACCTCCAGGCGGGGGTGAGCACCAAATGAGGCGAACACGCCGCCGGTGCGCGGGTTCATGAGGGTCACGCACATCACCGGGTACTGACCGCCCAGCGAGGCGTCTTTGACCAGGACCGGAAAGCCCTGCGCCTCCAAAGCCTCGATGCCGGCCACGATGCCGGGGTACTTGGCGAGCACATCCTGCGGCACGTCGGGCAAGGCCATTTCGCCTTCCAGGATCTCGCGCTTGACGGCCCGTTCAAAAATCTCCGACAGGCACTGCACCTGCGCTTCGACCAGCGTGTTGCCCGCGCTCATGCCGTTGCTCACGAACAGGTTTTCCACCAGGTTCGAGGGGAAGTACACCACCTCACCGTCGGACTGGCGCACATAGGGCAGCGCACAAATGCCACGCGAGGGGTTGCCCGAGTTGGTGTCGAACAGGTGCGAGGCCTTGAGTTCGCCGTCGGGGTTGTAAATGGCCAGGCAGTGTTCGTCCAACAATCCTTTGGGCAACGCATCGCGCTTGCCCGGTGCGAACCAGCGCTCGCGGGGGTCGTGCACGAAGTCGGCCTGCGCCAAGTCTTCGCCAAAAAATACGCCCGCGTAAAAGTGGTTGTTGTTCAGGCGCTCGATGTATTCGCCCAGCGCCGAGGCCAAGGCGCTCTCTTTGCTCGATCCTTTGCCGTTGGTGAAACACATGGGCGAATGCGCGTCGCGGATGTGCAGCGACCAGACGTTGGGCACCAGGTTGCGCCACGACGCGATCTCGATCTTGATGCCCAAATTGGCCAACACCGCCGTCATGTTGGCGATGGTCTGCTCCAGCGGCAAGTCCTTGCCTGCAATAAAGGTCTGCGCTTGCGCATCTGGGCTCAGCGTGAGCAAGGCCTGCGCGTCGGCGTCCAGGTTGTCCACCGCTTCAACGATGAAGGTGGGGCCCGCTTGAATCGCCTTTTTGACCGTGCAACGATCGATGGAGCGCAGAATGCCTTGGCGGTCTTTGTCGGACATGTCGGCCGGCAACTCCACCTGGATCTTGATGGTCTGCAGGTAGCGGTTCTCGGGGTCCACGATGTTGTTTTGCGACAGGCGGATATGGTCGGTGGCAATTGCGCGCGTCTCGCAATACAGCTTCACAAAATACGCCGCACACAAAGCCGACGAGGCCAAAAAATAATCAAACGGCCCCGGCGCCGAGCCATCGCCCTTGTAGCGAATGGGCTGATCGGCCAGCACGGTGAAGTCGTCAAACTTGGCCTCTAGGCGCAGTTTGTCGAGAAAGTTGACTTTAATTTCCATGCGGTGATCCAAACGAATTGAGGCGCAGCAGCGCCCGACGAGCGGCTGGGAAGTTGAACGAATGGTGGGTAGTTTGCCTGAGCTGGAACGTGAACATTTCACAGCCGTGTTTCAACAGAACCCCAGAAGTATCGAGAGCTCTTCAACCATGACGGCATTTGTGGCTCACTGATCCGAGTCCGTGCGGGACATCAATCAACACAAAACGTGAACAAATGATTACAATCAACCTGTACACGATCAAGCGCATGCCTGAATTTGATGAATGGCTAGGGAGCCTAAAAGACAGCATGACGCGGCTTCGCTTGGCTCGAAGACTCGAGAAAGCACAACGCGGTTTGTTGGGTGATGTGGCGCCTGTGGGCGAAGGCGTTCAGGAAATGCGGGAGTTTTTTGGGCCCGGCTGGCGCATGTATTTCATCGAAAAAGACCAAGCGCTGATCGTGATGCTGGGCGGTGGCAACAAATCCAGCCAAGCCGACGACATCCACCGCGCCATTGCCTTGAGTCGAACCATCACGGAGTGATTGACCATGAAAAAAAAGATCAATGTCGAGGACCTGCCCGATTTCGACATGGCCGAACACCTCAAGACCGACGAGGACGTGGCCAACTACCTGACACTGGTTCTGGAAGAAAACGACCCAGCCGAGCTGACCCTCGCGCTGGGTACCATTGCTCGCGCACGCGGGATGACCGAAGTGGCCCGAGCATCGGGCCTGACCCGCGAAGCCCTCTACAAAGCCCTGCGCCCCACATCGCATCCGCGCTTTGACACGATTTCCCGAGTCTGCACCGCACTAGGGGTGAAGCTGGTGGCGCAGCCGACGCAAACATAAGCCGCTTGCATATTCCTGCTGGCGCTTTTGACCTTAGAAGAAAGGCCAAGACGAAAGGCCCGGCGCTGGGGTCTTAACCCCAGAGCTTTTTAACCCGCGCGTCCCGCCCGCAACTCAAGCGATAGTAGCTGTAGCGCAGCTCGTTCTTCTTGTAGTAGTCCTGGTGGTACTCCTCGGCCAGGTGAAACGCTGAGCTGGGCGCCAGCTCGGTGTGGGTGGTGCTGAAGTGGGCGCTCTTGATCAAGGCCTCGCGGCTGGCTTCGGCGGTGGCGCGTTCGGCCTCATTTTGCCAATAGATCCCGCTGCGGTATTGGGGGCCCACATCACAAAACTGCTGGTCTTTGACGGTTGGGTCGATGTGCCGCCAAAAGTAGTCAACCAACTGCGCATAACTCACTTGGCTGGGGTCGTACAGCACCCTCACAGCCTCGGTGTGGCCGGTTTGGCCGGCGCTGACCTGCTCATACGTGGGCTGGGGCGTTTGACCCGCGGTGTAGCCCGACTCAACGGCCAGCACACCGGCGAGCTTTTCAAAGTCGGCCTCGATGCACCAGAAACAACCACCCGCAAACAAGGCGTAAGCCATGGGCTTGCCGTTGACCACGGGCGCCACCGCCACGTCGGTGGGAGTGGTCTGGATCGCAGGGGCTTTGAAACACTTGAGCGGTTCATGGTCATGTCCTCAATGCGGGGAGGGCTTGGCCTTCGGGCACAAACGCCAAGGCCACACCGTTGTGGCAAAAGCGCTTGCCCGTCGGTCGGGGCCCGTCATCGAACACATGCCCGTGGTGCCCCCCACAGCGCGAACAGTGGTATTCGGTGCGCGGGTAGATGAGCTTGTAATCGGTGGACATGCCCAAAGCACCCGGCAAAGCTTGGAAAAAACTGGGCCAACCCGTGCCGCTCTCGTATTTGTGTGCCGCGCCGAACAAGGGCAAGTTGCTTAAAGCAAAGCCTCCAACCCCTTTCGATCTAGCAAGTTCAGCAGCTTGAGCGACGGGCCGCTGGGGTGCTTTTCACCAATCTCCCATTTGCGCACCGTGGACGCGCTGGTGTTGAGCACCGATGCCATCACCGTTTGACTCAGGTTGTGCTGCTCACGCAGGGCGCGGATTTGGGCGCTGTCATACGGCGCAATCGGCTCCATGCACAGCGCATCGAGCTTTTGCATCTTGCGCTTGTCGATGAATCCCAAACGCTCCAGATCCGCCGCTGTTTCGTAAACCGTTTTCAACACGCGGCTGGCGGTTTGAGGTTTGGCCTTCGATTTCGCTTTAGTGCTCATGACAAATCTCCTGTAACGAACCATCTTGCGCCGCGACGTCAAGCTGCGCCCCGGACAAGTCCAGCAATTGTTTGGTCAGCCACTGCAAAGCTTCTAGCTCGGTGCTGGTCACATTGGCCTTTTCGTTCTTCTCAAACCCGAACACAAAAAACCAACGGCTGGTCCTTCGCGTCGCCACCAATGTGCGGGCACCGCCGCGCCTGCCACGACCGGGCAAGGCAACACGCTTCTTGAGCACATCACCGCCCAAATCGGCATCCACCAGGCCACTGACCATCTCGCTCACGGCCAAGCACAAAGCGTCATCCGTCAAATCGGTTTTTCGCATCCATTTGGCAAATTGACGGGTTTTGAAGACACGGCGCATGCGTCAAATTATGCCACTTGGTGGCATAGATTGAAACCCCATCAATGGTTCAACTGCCCCCAAGCCTTGTCCAGCCGCTTGATGCTCACCGGCTGCGGGGTGCGCAGCTCTTGCGCGAAGAAGCTCACGCGCAGTTCTTCCAGTAACCAGCGGAATTCGAGCATGCGGGCGTCTTGCACGCCTTTGCGATCGGCCACCAAGCGCCAGTAGCGCTGCTCTTGCGGGCGCAGCTCGGCCAGGCGCTGGCTGTCGCGGGCGGCATCGGCGCGCACCTTGTCCAAGCGCAGGGTGATGGCTTTGAGGTAGCGCGCAAAGTGCTGCAGCTGCGCCCACGGCGTGGCCGCAATGAAGGCTTTGGGCATGAGCCGCTGCAGCTGCTGGGCGCAATCGGCGGCGGCCTCGGCGGCGTTTTTGCTGTCTTTGATCTTGCGGGCCGCGGCTACGTACTCGACCAAGATGACCCCAGCCAAGCGCGCCACTTCGTTGGCGATCAAAGTCAAGCGGCCCCGGCCTTCCTCCACGCGTTTTTTGAACGCGAATTCGTCGGTGGGCAGCGGGTCTTGCAAAAAGGCGCGGTCCAGTGCCACGTCGATGATCTGGGTGCGCAGCTCCTCAGCGGTGCCCAGCGGCATGAAAGCCACGGCCATTTTTTGCAAGTCCGGGATGTTTTTCTCGAGGTACTTCAACGCGTCTTTGATCTGCAGCGCAAACAAACGGCGCAGGCCCGCGCGGTGTTTGGCCGCGGCCACGTCGGGCTCGTCGAACACCTCGATGCGCACCGCCTCACCCGCATCGACGATGGCAGGAAAACCGATCAGTGTTTGCGAGCCTTGGGTGATCTCCATCAGCTCAGGCATTTCGCCGAATGTCCAGGTGGTGTGGGTGGATGGCTTCGTCGTGGATTGCTTCGCTGCGCTCGCAATGACAGAAGAATTCGTCGCAATGACGGAGGGTGCGCCCGAAGTCGCCTGCCGCGCCACAGCCCCGGGTG
>Ga0315909_10002955_pt1 | contig 21248 bp, 14 predicted proteins | sample LakEriMetagenome_11_FD_203527 | JGI IMG/M metagenome (GOLD analysis project Ga0315909, IMG submission 203527) | Freshwater fungal communities from buoy surface, Lake Erie, Ohio, United States - Buoy 2 MA125 | ecosystem: Environmental > Aquatic > Freshwater > Lake | place: USA: Lake Erie, Ohio... | reverse complement strand
TCGGTCTTGGAACACTCCAGCGTTCAACGCTTCGTCAAAAGCTGCTTCGGGGCGATAAAGCGGGTGCTGCGGAAGAACTCTTGAAGTATTGCATGGCTGGTGGGAAAATACTCAAAGGGCTGCAAAATCGGCGTATCGATGAACGAGCCATGTTCTTGTCATAAGGTAGACCATGCCACTCAAAAAAATTCAACTCAGGCCCGGTGTAAACAGAGAAAACACACGGTACACCAATGAGAATGGGTGGTATGACAGCGACAAGATCCGGTTCCGTCAAAGCACTCCAGAGAAAATTGGCGGGTGGCAACGCATATCCTCAAGCACGTTTGTTGGTATCTGCCGCTCTCTGTGGGCCTGGGTAACGCTGGGCGCTGCCAATCTTCTGGGGCTTGGTACAAACCTGAAGTTCTACATTGAAAACGGCGGGTCGTATTACGACATCACCCCGGTCAGGTCGTTGTCTACCCTAACCAACCCATTTGCCACAACCAACGCATCAACCACCGTCACCGTGACGGATGCCAATGGCGGGTACATCACAAACGATTACGTCACATTCAATGCTGTATATCTGTCCACCGTGGTCATCACAGCCACGTCAGGTGTGTTTACTTGTGCGGCTACCACTTTGACGGTGGGGCAGGCCATTCAGATCAGCGGCACATATGGTGGCGGTGGATCCATTGCCGGGTACGTCAACCCGACAACCTACTACATCAAAGCAACCAACGGGACAACTGAATTTACGTTGTCGGCCACCCCTGGGGGAACTACAATCACAACCACCGCAGGAACCCCGACAGGGTTGACCTACACCCAGACAGTAGGTGGACTAATCATCTCTGGCGAATACCAGATTACCGTTACCGGCTCAACCACTTACACCATCCAGGCTGCATCTGCGGCTACATCTACCGCCACTGGCGGGGGCACTGTCTATGCCGTGTATCAAATCAATACCGGCCCCGCATACGCAGTACCTTTGATAGGCTGGGGTGCTGGCCCATGGGGTGCTGGAACATGGGGAAATGGCACAACATCAACCGACTCCCTGCGGCTGTGGAGTCAGTCAAACTTTGGTGAAGATCTGATCTTTGGCCCCCGCACGGGGCCAATGTATTACTGGGACGCATCCATTGGCTTTACAGGCTCTACCTTTACGGTGACTATTGCCAACCCAGGGGTTCTGTCCACCAGTTTAAACCTTGCCAATGGAACGGCACTGACGTTATCGACCACCGGGGCATTGCCTACGGGTTTGACTGTCGGAACGGTTTACTACGTTGTGAGCGTAGCAGGAACGCAGTTTAGCCTTGCCGCCACCTTTGGCGGTGCGGCCATTAACACCACAGGAACGCAATCAGGCACTCACTCCTTCTCACCCAGGGGTATTGCTGTTACGGCGTTGGGCGGGGCATCAAGTGTCCCCATCATTCAGAACTTTATCCTTGTGTCTGACACAAGCCGGTTTGTATTTTGTTTTGGATGTAATGATTACGGGACGGCAACCCAAAACCCAATGCTGGTGCGGTGGTCAGATCAGGAATCGGTTGTCAACTGGAATCCAGCGGCAACAAACCAAGCTGGTAGTTTGCTGTTCTCCCATGGATCAGAGATTATCACGGCCATGCAGGCCCGCCAGGAGATCCTGGTGTGGACTGACTCATCCCTGTACTCCCTCCAGTATGTTGGGCCACCTGTTGTATGGGGTTCCCAGCTTGTGGGGGACAACATATCTATCACCTCAGAAAACGCAACGGCATACGCCAACGGCGTAGCCTACTGGATGGGTGTAGACAAGTTCTACAAATACGATGGTCGTACCCAGACCTTGAACTGCGATCTGCTTCAGTATGTTTTTAACAACATCAACAAGCTTCAGTATCAGCAGGTGTTTGCCGGGACAAATGAAGGCTTCAATGAAGTCTGGTGGTTCTATGTCAGCAATGACAGCTTGGATAACACAATTGACAGCTACGTTATATTTAACTACTCAGAGAATCAAGGGCAGGGATGCTGGTACTACGGCTCACTTGCCCGGACGGCGTGGCTGGACAGTGGCCTGAGGGACTACCCCATGGCCGCCACATACAGCTACAACCTTGTCAACCATGAGCAGGGCGTGGACAACAATGAAACGGCAACCGCATTGCCGATTGAATCTTTCATCACCTCATCTGAGTTTGATTTGGAAGACGGGGATAGGTTTGGATTTATCTGGCGTGTGTTGCCCGATGTGAAGTTTGTGGGGTCAACTGCGGCAAATCCACAGGTCACCATGTATCTCAAGCCCATGCAGAACTCAGGCTCTGGGTATAACAACCCCACATCGTTGGGTGGGTCTGATAACGCCACCGTGACCCGCACTGCAACAGTCCCTATTGAAGCATTCACCGGGCAGGTATACATCCGTGTGCGTGGCCGTCAAATATCTATGGAGTACAGATCAACCACCCTGGGCGTTCAGTGGCAGGCTGGCTCACCACGAATTGACATTCGTCAGGACGGCAGACGCTAATGGCTACGGTCATCACCCGGTTCCTTCGCAAGTTCGTAGCGCCTGCGCTACCCAACTCGCCAATTAATTACGTCCGCACGGATGAGGATCAGTTCCGCAATATCCTGCGTTTGTACTTCAACCAGATTGACAGCACCTTCGGGAACTTACTGGACACCACCGGGGGTAAGTACATCAACTTCCCTTATGGGGCTTTTTCATCGGACGCAGACCAAACCGCCACGGCCAACACGGCTACCGTAATGACGTTGAACACAACGGACTTTGCCAATCAAGTGTCCATGGGCACTGTGGCTGTCCCGTCAAGTAGCAAAATCACGGTAGCAAATGCCGGTATATACAACCTCCAGTTCTCAGCGCAGTTCCAAAACACCGACACTGCTTTCCAGGATGTTTACATCTGGTTGCAGCAAAACGGGGTAAATGTACCGGGTTCAACTGGCTTTGTGTCTATCCCAAACAGGCACGCTGGAACAGATGGACACGCAATTGTTGGCTGGAATTATTTTTTAAGCATGGTAGAGGGGGATTATGTTGAGATCTATTGGTCTGTGCCCAACACTGCCGTAAGCATCCAACATCTTGCCGCATCAGGAAGCCCAACAAAACCCGCAACTCAATCGGTTGTGGCTACGCTTTCATTTGTCTCAACCTTACCGGTGACATGATATGGAAAATAAAAATAATACTCAAAAAACAAACTGGAAGGTGAGTTGATATGAGTTGGATTAATCAAGCATTAAATAAAACTTCAAGAGTTTTAGGTACGGACAGTGGTAGTGCTGGGACAGCAAAAGCCGTATCTGGCGCAACGGCCTCAGTGGGACAAGCCCTGTCCGACTTTGACAAAACCGTTGGTATATCAGCCGTAAGCCGGGAGGCCACTCAGTTTGCCAAGGACATTGGATTAACTGGTGCTGTTAAAGAGGTGTCAGATGTTGTACACGGCATTGGTAAGGCCGCTGAAAAAGACCCGCTTCAATATGCCGCCATTATTGCCTGTATTGCCGCCGCTCCGTATACGGGTGGCGCTTCCTTAAAACTTATACCTTATATCCAAGCCACAGCCAAGGTAACGAGTAAACAAACTTCAGCAGAAGACATAATCAAAGAGGGCGCAAAAGCCTATGTTATCTCTTCGGCTGCTTCGGCGGCTGGGGATTACGTTGCCGGTGACCCGGTCACTGGAGATATAACAGGCGGCTACGTTCCCGCAACTGGCGTAACTGGCGCAACTGGCTCCATGGCAGTGGGGAAGGCGGCGGGGAATATATCTGCAAATATTGTTGCCAACGCCGCCAGGGGTGGTAAAGCCACGGTTGGAGAGATTGTTGCGGCAGGAGTATCTGATGCTGGACTTCAGTATCTGGCTAAAACATACACCCCAGATTGGACAAGTCTGACACCAAAGCAACAAGCCGCCGCTGTTGATGGCGTGAAATTGGTTTTAGGTGACAAGTCGGCGGCATCAAAACTTGTAAACGATGCATTAAGCGCCTCTATTCAGGCCGCCTCAAAAGCCGCCCTTACAGAGGGCTATGACAACCCCTGGCAAAAACAGGCGGCAGAAGAAGGTGGGTTCCAGGATGCCAAGACGTTTAAAGCCGCAGACAAACTTGGAATCACCAATATTGGTGAATACGATGAAGCACTCAGAGGTGGATTTACCAGTGGTGATGAACTAAGGGAAGCCAAGGGCTACGGCATAGCCAACAGAACAGACTTGATGGATTTGAAGGCCGGTGGGTTTGATGACCTCTTCCAGTTAAAGGAGGCACGGGCCGGTGGTTTTACGGAGAAAGATGATTTTACCGATGCCAAGTATTTGGGTATTGCCAGCTTGGATCAATACAACAAATACAAAGACGGCAAATGGACTGACCCCGAAGAGTTTAAACAGGGAGTAGCAAAAGGGTTTGCCGATAAAACAACTTATGACGATGCCACCACCAGAGGTTTTGAAAATCAAGTTGATTACGTCAAGGGCACGGATCTTGGTTTTGAAACCGGCCAGGACTACAAGATAGCCACCGAAAACAACATTGATGCCAAAACATGGAATGAAAATAATGAAAATTCCAAAACTGCCGGGTGGGATAACTATGCCGAAAAAGTAACTGCGGAAAAACTGGGGTTTGATGACCCGGCAATGTGGAAATATGCCACCGCAGTTGACCTTGAGAATCAAGGCTCAAACGTCACCGAAAATTACTTGGCCTCGCAAATAACAGAAGTTGGCGATGGCTTGTATGCGTTACCGGACAATGCTGGCTTGTATAACGAAAATACAGGCGAGATAACTGATTTCTACGGCAACAAATTGGCAAAAGGTTTGTTTGAAGGAATTATTTCTGGCATCAATAAAGTTCAGGATAACCCGTTCCTAAATCGCCCTCAAGGCAGGCCAACCACTCCGACTTCGCCAACCTCCCCAGCAGATGCTCTGTCTCAGGCCGCACAGGTTATCCCGGACTACCTCCAAGACCCCAGCCAGATTGCCAAGCGCAAGGACAGGGGTACGCCGTACTCCGCAAACCCTGAGTGGAGCGTTTTGAATCCACAGGCTCCTCAAGGCCAACAACCGCAACCCCAACAGAAGCCGCAACCCCTAGCATTGCCCAACCCGGAAGTGGTGCAATCGGGGCTGTTTTCTGGTATTCTTTCCCCGTATAACCCGCAGAACACCCAAGGTGGCCCTTATGGATGAGTACTCCCCGTACGAAGAAGACTATTCCCGGTATTTTGATGCCGCATCAGAGTTTGATGCCCCCTCGTATTACGAATCTGCACCGACTACACGGTCTTTAACTGCGCCATCAGATCAAAGCTATGCTGCGCCTTTTGATATATCGGCATATCAAAGCCCTGAAATTGATCAGTACATGACGCAGTTTTCAGGCGGTGATCCAGAGGGAGCAAGGACGTATGCCGATCTTCAGCAAATGATGCAAGATGGACAGACGGCTGGGCAGGGCGTAGTGCCAAGCTTTGTTGGCAACGATCAAAGCTTTGGCTTCCTACCTCCACAGGGATTAAATCAGGCTGAGAAGGATGCAATTGCACGGGAAGAGGCAAGCCCCGGCGGTACAGCCATGAACCGGGTTGACAAAAATGCACTGACAAGCGGCATTTCAGCCGCCTACAAAGCATTGCAACAGGCAAACAAAAAGGCTGGCCCTGATCAGCTTTCAAAGAAGGATGCGCTGTCCATGCTCATGCCTTTGCTGTTGGCAATGATTGCCAAGAATCAAGGTGGCAGTTCAGGTAGGTCACCCGCTCAAGAGGCCACTCAGCCCAAGATTCCAACTTTGACTGCCTCACGGGAGATGACACCCTATGTCGCCCCTGGCGAGAAGGGCTACACCCGTCCCGGCGCTGGTGGCAAGACCTATTTCTCTGATGTCACTTACAAAGCCGCTGGTGGCGGCATTGGTGACCTTGGTGGGTACTCAGATGGTGGTCGGCTATTAAAAGGCCCAGGGGATGGTGTTTCTGACTCAATTCCTGCGAAAATAGGCCGATCACGACCAGCGAGGTTGTCTGATGGGGAGTTCGTTATCCCCGCCCGTATCGTTTCAGAACTTGGCAATGGCTCAACAGAGGCTGGGGCAAAGAAGCTCTACGCAATGATGGACAGAGTCAAGAAGGCCAGGAATCACAAAAACATTGCCGCCAATACCAAGGCCGACAAACATTTACCCGCTTGAGGTTTAAACATGGCTACTTCTGCAACAACCCCAGGAATGACCACCACTGTTGGTGGCACGACTCAATCGGGTTTATCTGACTTTGCACAACCATACATCGTTGGCTCTGCGGCTGATCCTGGCTACCTCACCAAAGCCAAGGCTCTTGGCAATAAGGGGTACGAAGCCTATGGTGGCCCATTGACCGCAGGTACATCCGATCTTCAGACAAAGGCATTCCAAGGTATCGGCGGTCTGTCGGTTCCAAGTTCAATTGGTACAGCCGCAACCACGGCTGGCAATGTGGCAAACAAGTTTGCAGGGATGAGTTACAACCCAGCGCAGTTTGGCAATCAATTCACTGCACCGGGCGCATACCAAACTGGTCAGTTCACAAATCAGTACCAAGCACCCGGCCAGTATCAAGCGGGTCAGTTTGACACCAGCACCTTTGGTGCTGACCAAGCCCAGCAGTACATGAACCCGTACTTACAGTCTGCGTTGAATCCTCAACTGGAAGAGGCCCGTAGGCAGTCTCAGATTACCCAGTTGGGCAACCAAGCCAAAGCAACCCAGGCCGGGGCATTTGGCGGTGGCCGCTCTGCAATCATGGAAGCTGAAACCCAACGTGCCTTGGGATCCAACCTTGCCAACATCACTGGGCAGGGCTACAACACAGCCTATGACAAGGCCATGGCCCAGTTCAATGCTGACCAGACCCGCCAGTTAGAGGCTCAGAGATCCGGGGAGCAGTCTCGCCAGTTTGGTGCAAGCCAATCCGCTACAGCAGCCGATCTTATGGCAAAGTACGGCCTGTCTGCACAACAAGCACAGGAAGCCTCAAGACAGTTTGGTGCAGGGCAGGCCATGACCGCCGCCCAACAGGCCGCTCAGTACGGTTTGGCAGGCCAGCAAGAGACAGAGAAGTCCAAACAGTTCGGGGCAAACTACGGCTTAGAGGCCTTGAAGAATCAGCTTGCCGCCGCACAGGCGCAAGGCTCACTGGGTCTTACCGAGAACACGGCCAACCTTGCCAACCTCCAGCAACAACTCACAGCGGGTGATACACAGCGCAAGATTGAGGCAGAGGGCATCAAGGCTGACTTGGATGAATTCAACGTGCAGCGTGAGTTCCCGTATAAACAGATTCAGTTCCAGCGGGACATTCTGTCGGGTCTGCCAGTGTCTGCAATCACATCTGAAGGCCCACAGCCAAGTGACTTTGCTTCATTGATCGCCAGCTTTGGTGGCATGAACAAGATGATCACGGATGCCAACGAAAATCCTAGCGTAAAGAAAATGCTGAAATATTTAGGTATTGATTTGGATGAGGCCCTGGGGGATTAATATGAATCTGATACAAGTACAAGACCGTCTGAAGGACATGCCTACACAGGCAATCATGTCCTATGCCAATGGATCAAACCCAGAGGTTCCCCCTTACCTTGCCCTGGGTGAATTGAACCGCAGAAAGCAGATGGAGCAAAAGCAAGTACAGGCTCCACAGGGCACGGTTAAGGATCAGATTGAGCAGTCGGTCAAGCTTGCCCAGGCCCAGAAGGCCGCACAGGCCCAGGGTCAGCAGAAGATGGTTGAGGCCATGGGGACACAGCAGTCTCCTGTCCCCGGTGGCACACCACAGCCACAGGAACAGCCAGAAGCTGGCATTGCCCAATTACCCACAGGCCCTATGAATTTCCGTGATGGCGGGATTGTTTCGTTTGCTGATGGTGAATTGGTTACGGAAACCAGCCAAGAGGACATTGAAAAAGACAGGCAAAGAATTGAAGCCATGAGAAGGAAGGCGGCAGAAGATGTCGCATATCAGGCTTATGTTGAAGGCCGCCGCAAAGACCCAGTTGCAGATGAATACGTTCCTGCAAGCACTGATCGCCCCTCAGAATCTGCATCTGCTGTAAACGCAATGATCAGAGGAAGTCAACTTGGGCAAGCGGGTGGCGCACAACGTGGGCCAAGCCCTCGCCCACCCAGTGCTGGTGGCGGCAGAGCGCCCGGTGGCGCTCCACAGGCAGGTGCTCCACAAGCTGGTGGGCCACCTGTTGCCGTGGATCCATTGGCAAAACTGATGGAACGGATTGAAGGTCAAACCACTCAGTTACCAAAAAGCCCGGACGCTCTTCGGGAAGAACGAGCCAAGACTGACCCATATTTAAACACTCTGCCCGGTTCAAGGCTGGAAGAACTGCACGCCAAGATTGCACAGCGGGACGAGGAAGATCGTGCCCGGTTTCTCAAGAACGAGGAAGAGCGCAAGCAGGGACGTTTAAACAGAGGATTGATGGCTGGTGCAGAAGCTACCCGAGGTCGTGGCGGTCTTGGTGCTTTGGGTTCGTTCTTCATGGGATACGGTAAAGCTGGCGAAGCTGAAGACGAGGCCGCAAGAACCCGCATGGATGCCCAGCGCACCTTAGAGCGTCAGCAGGAAGTTCTGCGTGCTGAAGTGTTGTCGAAGGTAGAGGATGCCCGGATTGCCCGTTCAGAAGGACGTTTAAAAGAAGCCGTGGGCTTTGAAAAAGATGCCGCCGCCGCTCAGAACCAACTCAACCAAACCAAGCTGACACAGTTGACCAGCCTTGCACAGGCTATTGAAACACGCCGCCACAACATTGCAACCGAAGAAGGTCAGCGAGAGCAGTTGAAATATTCCCGCATGGCCGCATCCAGAGGCCCAGAGATTGAGCAGGTGTTTGGCTTCCTTTCAAAGCAGTTTCCTGACAAAGACCCAAAAGCTTTGCTGGATATGGCGTTGCAGTATTCAGGCGTTGGTGCTCGACTGCAAGCCGCTGATACCGCCGCTATAACCAAGGCTGATACGGCCTTCAAAGAACAGTTTAAGAATGATATTTTGATGGCAAGTCTGGAAACAAACCCAGAGAAAAAGAAAAAGTTGCAGACTGATTTGGCCGTCAATAAAGCTAAAATTTACAAAGACTACGGAGTGAGTGAAGGAATTGGCGGCTTGCCAGCGGCAGACCCTAACGCTGGTTTCACTATCAAAAGCGTAAAGTAAAAAATGCGTACTTATGAAATTGCTGCGCCCGATGGTAAGACGTATGAGATCGAAGGCCCAGAAGGCGCAACAAAGGCGCAACTTGTGCAGTTCTTGCTTGCCAAGAATCCATACGCAGGTCAAACAACTCAGGAACTCAAAGAAGCCCCAAGTGCTCCATCCAAACTCAAGGATGTGGGCATTGCCGCCCTCACAGGCTTGGCAGGTGGCGCACAGTCCCTGACTGACCTATTCGGCGCAGGGAACATTGCATCCAGGGGCCTGTCCAGCGTTCAACAATCAGCGCAGGAAGGTCTGTCAGAGGCCCGTAAGGCAGAGATTGCCAGGGACGAAGAACTGAAGAAACGTGCCGAAGGTAGCTTCTTGGACGAGGCTGGTGCTGGCTTTCGCTCCGTTGCCAACGCCCCGTTGCAAGAAGGCATCCAAGCTTTATTCTCATCCGCTCCAATCATTGCCGCAGGCGTTTTGACGGGTGGTGCTGGTGCTGTCCCATTGACTGCCGCCCGTGCAGGTCTTGCCGCCCGTGCGGCACAGGCTGGACGAGTTGCCGCAAGCGGTACAGGTGTTGGTGCGGCCATGGGCCTGGGTGGTCAGAAGGGCCAGGACTACGAGACAGTCAAACGGGAACTGATGGCCCGTGGCATGCCAGAACCCGAGGCAGAGGCCAAGGCTCAAGAGGCGGCGGCCTACAGTCTTCAGAACCTACCCCGTCAAGCAGTCTCTGCCGCCACTGGCGCATTAGAAGGCCGGTACGGTGTTGAGGGTGCGCTGTCCAACTTTATGAAACAACGAGCAGCCACTGCCGCTGCCGGTAAACCGTTTACACCAGGGCTACCCCCAGGCTACGGTAAGGCCGCAGTTTCATCAATATTCGGTGAGATGATCCCTGAAGGTATCCAGGCCGCTACAGGGCAAGTGGGCACTAACATTGCTTTGACACAAGCAGGCATACCAACTGATGCCCTGAAAGGTGTAACCAGCGCAGTGGCCCATGATGCCGCTGTTGCCGCTTTGCTTGGCACGGCAGTGACCCCGTTCCAGAAAGCCAACATGGTTCGGGAGTTCAACCAAACGATGGTTGAAAGACAGCAGAAGGCGTTTGAGGAAGAGGCCAAGAAGCGGGAAGAGTTTGAGCGCAATCGGCAAGAGCAGATTGCCAAAACCCGCCAACAGTTGGGCGTAGAAGAAAAGCCCATGCTGGCCTTACCTGCTCCAGCCGAGAAGCTGGAAGCCGCACCTCCCGTCACTGATCCACTGATGAATCCTCTGGGCAACCTGACCAAGGATGAACTTGGCAGGGCCGTTAAAGTGCCTGATGTGTACAAGTTTGTGGATGATTACCGCCGGGAGCACAATCTTCCCAAGCTTGAAACCTACTCTATTGAGGATCTGAGGGATGCCCAGCCAGGATTGGCAGAGTTTGGCGAAGCAGGCGCACTGAACTCCATCATTGCGTTTAAATCAGGCTTTACGGCAGATGCCGAGGTAACGGCTGACGATGTCTTGGGTATGGCCCAGGCCCGGAATGTTGAAACCGGGACAAAGGGATTTGATGATTTCCTGACCCGTACCACGGGCGTGGACAGCCTGGATCAGATGGAGCCACCACAACTGTTTGCCGTGCATCAGGCACTGGCTAAGTTGCCTGAACCTGCCGAGGGTGGCGCTCCGATCATTCTGCCCCAGGGTACTAACGCCAAGCTGTTTAAACAGAATCAATACGACCAAGCAATTAGCGCAGTTGATACTGCCTTGTCCGGTCAGGGTCTGTCTTTGACCCCTGGGCCAATGACTGAAGCGGCCACATTGGACGTAATCAAACAAGCCACTGGCCTGACTTTAGACAAGCATGCCAAAGCCCTTATGGACACCGCAGTTCAGCGGGGTGACCTTGACCTGGAGATGACTCCAAAGTACGAGGTGACAGACCCGGCCACTGGTGTCAGGGTTGGCGACCTGTATGAAACCCGCAAAGAAGCGCAGGCCGCTGCCAAGCGTAAGGGTTTAAACGTCAATGAGGTGACTGAGACTGCGGTCGTTGCGCCAAAGACCGCCACCGTCCTGCCTGATGAGTTTGACATCCAAGAGGGTGAGTTCAAGGCTGGCGAAGCACCTGATGGTTTTGACATCGTGGCCGGGAACAAGGTTCTCCGCACTGAGTCTACCTATGAAGCCGCCGCCGCAAAGATTGAGGGGTTTGCCAAGAACCGTCAACGTCTGGCTGACAGGGCATCGAAAGACATTGTCCAGGCCCAGGAGGACATCCAGGCCAGCGAAGACAATTTAAACAAAATGGCAAGCTTAGGGCAGGCCAACACATTGCCTTACCAGATTGCCGAGGGCAAGCACGCTAATCTGATCAAGGAAAAGAAGGCAGAGATTGGAAAGCTGTACAAGCAGTTGGAATTCTTTAACCCGGACATAACCCCAATCTCCATCAAGCCCCGCAAGCTGACCCCCGTTCGCCGCCGTGGACATACCGTATTACAGAAGGGCATTCCTTCTGCCACCTTCCCCACCCGGACAGCCGCAGAAGAACACATCATTGCCAACATGTCTGATCAGCAACTCAAGAAGCTGACCAAGACCGAAGGCCGCAGGACATTGGCAAAACGGGCGTTGGCTGAGTTGCAGGCCCGTGAGGACAAGAAAGCTGGGATTACCAAAGGCATTGAGGTCAAGCGTTCTGACATTGAACGTGAGCCAGAGGTTTCCCAGGAAGTCAAAGACAAAATTGCCGAACTGGAGAAGTTTTTGCTCCCAGCCTTGCGTAAGCTGGGTTTAAACGATGTTGCCCTGAAGATTGAGCAATCCATCGCAGGCGGTGCGGCAGGCGGCTCTTACCTTAAAAGCCTGATCAAGGTAGCCATTGACGAGAAGAACCCTTTGCTGACCATGCGCCATGAGGCGTTGCATGCCTTGAAGGATCTGGGATTCTTCACACCACAGCAATGGGCCACCCTTGAGCGCAAGGCCCGGACGGAGTGGGTGGGCAAGTACCTGCGTCAGCGTAATGCTGATGGGGAGCCAATCAAGCCCGGTGAGGCATCCCGCTACGATGCCTACGAGTACATGAACATCATTGAACCGACTGTTTTCAATGAGCAGAACCCTGACAAGCCCCAGAGAACAATCATGTCCCAAACGGACTTCATGGACTTGATTATTGAGGAAGCAATTGCCGATGCGTTTGCCGACTTCACTGTAAACAAACCACCGCCTGGGATGATCGCTGCGTTAATGCAGCGTTTAAACAAATTCTTTGAAGCTCTGCGTAATGCCATGGCTGGCGCTGGGTTCCAGACAGTGGATGACATCTTTGGCAAGGTTGAGGCTGGTGAGTTGAAAGCCCTGGGTCAAGGCCCCGCTGGCGCTGAAAAAGCCTCGGTCAGGAATACCGCCAAAGGGCTTCTGAATCCCAACATTTCAGCCAAGAACGAGAAGGCGCTGAATAATGTCATTGAAGAGATGGGCCTGACCCCTGAAGAATTTGCGTCAACATCGTTGATATACCAGACGGGCAAACCCGGAACTGAGCAATTTGAAACGGACAACATTGGCGGGTTGCGTGATGTCGTTACATTCTTGCAAGACCAACGCAGAAAATCTGGCTTACCTCTGCTTGACACAGAAAAGCCAGCCGACAGGAAGATCATTGCCAAGCTTATGGCAACAGAAGCCATGGCCGCCATCCGCACAGGCGGGGCAAACCTTGAGTGGTATGACGCTGTAATCAACAAGACGTTGGCAATGGCTGGGTTGAAATACCCAGAGTTGAATACCGACATCAACGCCCGGACGGCCTTCAGAATTGCCACGGCCATCACATCGCAAGGTTTAAACGTAGAAGATAACTTGGCGTTTGCCATGAAGGTCTATGACCAGTTCCGGGCCAATGGTCGGTTCCCAGAAATTGGTCAGGGCGCTGATCAGTCTGCGATGATCAGTAACTTCAAGATGGCAAACTATCTGCTGGATGACATGGGAACTGATTTCCTGCGTCAGTTTCTTGAAACAGAATTTACTGTTGAGGAAATGCGGAGTGCTGGCCTTCCCATTGGCGGCGAACTTGGTGACGAGAAAGTCTTGGGTTCATCAGTCTTTGGGCCAAAGATTGGTTTTGGCTTCTACTCCAATTTAAACGGCAATTTTGAGCCGGTGACCATGGACATGTGGTTCATGCGAACCATCGGCAGATTGACCGGGAACCTCAAGGCTTTCAGGCAAGATCTGTATGACGCTCAACTGAATAAATTCAGGGAAGAGTTTGCCACTCAGGGTGGCAACGGCGTGTTTGCAAATCAATTTGACCAAGCCGAATTGGACTTGGCGGCGGTTGACAATGATGCGGCAATTGCCTTGGCACGCAAGGTCAAGAAAGCCCATGAACGGGATTTTAAAATTAACCGTGAAGGTTATGACGATAAGACAAGGGCCAAGTCAAAGCTGGTTGCCGCCGCAGAGACAATGATTGGATCTTTGGATTCGCCAAAGGATGCGCCTTCCAGTGGATCAGAACGCAGGAATCTGCGTGACATTGTGCGTCAGATGGTGGACATCGTTGCGGAAAAATATGGCAAACGTGTGCCTCCTGCATCCTTGCAAGCGGTTGTTTGGTATCCAGAGCAAGAGTTGTACAAGGCCATGGGTGTAAAGCTTCGGGTTACAAGCCAGAACTACGCCGGGGCAATTGAAAAAATACTTCTAGGAGAAGGATATGGACAAGCAGACCTTGGCACAGCAGCCAAACTTGGATCAAGAACGGCACAACAACTGGCTAAAACAGCAGTCGCCAAGGGATCTCAGGCAAGTGGCGCAAAGCCTGTCAGACTTGGCGCACTCCAAGCTGAAGAAAGAGAAGCCTTCCTTGAGCGAGGAAGAAAACGTGTAGTACTGGAGCAAGAGCGTGTCCAGCCAAAACGCAAGCGGGTGATCTTTGAGGTTGCACCAGACCCCAACAATACAAAGCTTACCGACAGGTGGCGCAAGGTTCCCACTGAAGACCGCATTGCCATCAGCAACCGAATTGGAAATCAAATTGCCAAGGCGGCTTTGAGTGCGTTTGGATTGACCGGGTACGTTGATACTCAAATTGGCAGTTACATGGATGACACCAATCCATCGTTTGCCTTGTATGTGGATTCTGGTGATGCTGTTGCCATGTCCAAGTTTTTGGGCTTTGCTCTTTCACAAGACAGCATGATGGTTGTGTCCCCGAAAGAGGCCAAAGGTCTGGACGCAACTGGTGCAGTTCGCATTGAGATGGGTGACGCAACCCCAACGGAAATAAATGAAATCTACCAATCGCTGCGTGAGATTCGTGTAAACGATGAGCAGCCGGTGGGTGGTCAGTCATTTATGAATGGGCACATGACTGTCTTGAATTATTCCAATGTGGAAACGCAAGAACTCGCAAAATTGATTGATGAAAAACTTGGCGGTGATTACAATGTGATCACTGAAACCGTATATACATCGTTCCCAGAGAAGAAAGATTACGACTATGCCAATCCGACAAGCGACCCCAGAGGAAACGCAGGCGTTTTACGGCAACAAAGCCGTAATCTTCGCAACCAAGCAACCCAACTCCTCCAAAAAGAACTCAGAGGAAAATACAGCCTTAGATCTACAGAACCTGGACTTCGACCCAGCGCAGGCGGCGGGGTTGTACTCGGAAAGCTACAGCCAGGAGCAGTAAGCTTCAAAGGCGCTCATTACGGGAACGCCAAGGTAGACACCCTCAACGGGGACAAATACGGCACAGGTATACGGGGCGCAGAACGCCGCCGTTTAGACGAAACCGGGGATGACCGCATTCGCCGCCGTGTGTATTTTTACGTTGCCAAGGAAGACGGAACAATGCCCACGCCAGAAGCCGGTCTGGGCCAATATGTTTACACGCAGCAGTTTGACAACATCCTGCCCCCAGGCGCAGAGATGAGCAAGCTGTACAGCCAAGCCAACGCAAATTCCAACCAGTTTGAGTCGGCAGTGGTTGATGCTGGCTACGATGGATATGCCATCCCCAATATGGGCATGATGGTTATCCTGAACCACAACGCACCTGTTGAATACCGGGGAACCCGTGTTGAAATGGCAGAGCGGGGTGAGAAGTTAAGCGTCCGTCCCCCGCCCTTGATTGGTCGGATAGCCCCTAACACACCAGAATTTAAACGCTTCTTTGACGGCAGCAAGGCCATCAACGATGACGGCTCACCACGATTGATGTTTCACGGGACAGTGGAAACACCGGGTGAAGAGGGTAATTTATTTAGCGCCTTCAACCTGTCAGATGATGGGAAGCTTGGCTCTGGTGTTTACACAACCTCTGTGCCGGTCTATGCAGAAACATTTGGGTTCTCCCAGCCTGCACTGATGCCCCTGTACTTGTCGGCCAAGAACCCCTACAACATCGATCTGGGGGACTTCCCAACCCGGATGAAGGGCGGCAACCTTGTCCTGACGGACGAGGCTTTCAATGCCTTAGAAACGCAGATGAAAGAGGCCGCTACCAAGCTGTCAGGTAAACGCCTGATGGACTTGGAGGGCAGTGAAGTAAGGAAGATGTTTGAGAAGGCTGGCTACGATTCAATCATTGCCAAGGACAGCTACGGCAACATCATTGAAGCCCTTGCGTTTAAACCTGAACAGGTTAAGTCAGCTACCGGCAATGTGGGAACCTACGACCCCACCAATCCTGACATCCGCTACAGCCTGCGTGCCCCGGACACCAAAGAGTTTAAACAATGGTTTGGCAGCAGCAAAGTTGTTGATGAGGATGGCAAGCCATTGGTTGTTTACCATGGCACAACCAAAGACATTGATCAATTTAAGCTTTCTGAAAAAGCCCATAGGGCTGGAAATCCAGATGGCTTTTATTTCACAACAGACCCTGAAGAAGCCTCCAAATATTCAGATAAAGGCGAAGGCGCAAATGTGTTGCCCGTCTATCTCCAGTTGGTTAATCCATTTCTGAGGGACAGTAAAGTCAGCACCAAAATGATTCGTCAATTTGAAAAAGAATTGAGGGATGACAATCCTAATTTGGGTGATGATTGGATAAAAGAAAAAGTTGCTATCTTCAAAGAATATGCCACTTCTGGCAGAAAGCAATTCCCTGGAATTTTCCCAAGCATCAGTTTTCCGTCAGAGGCGATGACTCGCATTTTGACGGCTGGTGGCTATGACGGATTTAAAGATGGTAGGCATTGGGTTGTGGTGAAGCCAAGCCAAATTAAATCTGCCACAGGCAACATTGGAACCTACGATCCCGCCAACCCTGACGTTCGTTATAGCCTACGCACACCTCAACAGCAGGAAATGATTGAGGACGGAAAACAGCGTCAAGCAATCATTGACCAATTTAATTCAAGCCTAAGGGCAAAACTGGACAAGGTTATTGAGGCTGAAAAAAACGCCGAAGGTGTTTCCGTTGGCCGCTTTGAAGGTAAAGCGCAACAAACATTGAAGTCAATTGCTGGTAGGGCGCTGTCCAGTTACACAAAAGCTTACGAACAAGAATTTCCAAAAGCGGAAATTACTGCCGCAAGTGTCCGAACCTTTGCCCAAAGAGAGGGGAGGTTTTACAACTATGACGAACTTGCATCTGGTGAAAAGTTAAGCGTCCGCAACATCATCGGTGACCAGAAGGTCATTGACTTCTACATGACGAAGACCACGGCACGGGAAGAGAAGGGCCATGCGGCCCGTATGCTTGATGCCGTCACCCCGCCCACATACACATCTCTGCGTCAGATGTTCCTGAACCAGTACGACTCACTGGCCCGGTTGGATAACCGCTATGCCAAGGCCAAGGGCATCGTGCGCTTGATGGCTGACTCCAGCGCAGAAGCGGCGGCGTTGATGTCTGACATGGCCGCTGGTGTGGCCGCACGGGTTATCGGTATGGGTGGTAGCCCCGGTGGTGCTCCTGTGTACCGCAATGGCGCTACCTACATCGACAACAAGAACGGCACGATCAAAGGCCCCGCAGAAATCTTTGCGCCCCTTGCAAAGTACAACGACCCCGATATATACCGTGCCTATCAAGTCTGGGCTGGTGTAAAGCGTGGGTCACGTTACATGCAGAACCCTAACGGAACCTACGAAGAGAAGCTGTTTAACGGCAAGGATGACATTGCCTATGCAGACTTTCTTCTGTCAAAGTTTCCTGAGTTTAAACAGGTGCAGGCCGATTGGAATGTTTACAACGATGGGCTTGTGGACTACATGGTCAGCACGGGCGTTATTTCCAAAGAGGGTGGCGAGAAGTTTAAAAAGCACGGGGACTACATCCCCTTCTACCGTCAGCTTGAGGGTGAAGAAACCATTGGCCCGAAGGTGTTCCAAAACATCTCTGGGGTCAAGCCTCCCAAGAAGGCAAAGGGCAGTGAGGCTCCGTTGGCCGACTTCCTTGAGACGGTTGTAAGGAACACACAAGCCGCCATTCAGTCGGGGATGAAGAATGCCGCCGCCGTCAGGACTGTGGACATGTTGGGTGAGTTGGGTGAAACAACCAAGATCGCCAAGCCTCAGGGCATCAATACCGTGTCCCTCCTGCGGGACGGTAAGGTTGAGCATTACCATGTAAACGACCCGCTGCTGGTGGATAGCCTAAAGAGTTTAAACCTTGCCAAATTACCCGGCCTGGGGTTCCTGTCAGGCCCTGCCAATCTTCTGCGTTCTTTGGTGACCAAAGACCCAGGGTTCATGCTTGCCAACTTGATGCGTGACTCCATGTCTGCATGGGTGACCAGCGGCCAAAACTTCAAGCCCGGTATCGACACCATCCGTTACTTTGGCAAAGCCCTGGCCGGGAACTCACCAGAGGTTGAGGCCCTGCTGAATTTTGGCATGGGTGGATACGAGTTTTCCAAGGGCGTGGAACAGAGTGGCCGGGACTTGGCCGATACCCTGAAGAAGAAATCCGGGGTCAAGAAGACGCTGGGCGAGAAGGCCCTTACTCCGTTTACAGCCATTTGGGAAGGCTTGGAAAAAGGCACGACCGCATCCGACATGGCAACCAGAGCGGCCATCTACAAGAAGGTCATGGAAGAGACGGGCAATGAGACTGAGGCCCTGATGCGTGCCCTTGAGGTGATGAACTTCAACCGCAGAGGAAACTCAGTTGTGGTGCGGATAGCCACAGCCGCCATTCCCTTCTTTAACGCCCGTATGCAGGGCCTGGATGTGCTGTACCGTGCAGGTATACGCCCGTACATTCAGGGCAAGGATGCATCGGACTACGAGAAGCAGATTGCCAAGACCTTTGCCATCCGTGGCCTGACTATGATGGCCGTGTCATCCCTGTACTGGGCCATGACCCATGATGATGACGAGTACCTTGCTCAAGAGCAAGAAACACGGGACAACAACTGGCTGTTGCCAAGCCTCGGCATGCGGGTTCCAATCCCGTTTGAGGTGGGCGTGATCTTTAAGGTCATCCCAGAACGGTTGTTGGAACTCAGCTTTGGCAACGATACGGGCAAGGACTTCAGCGAGGCAATGGTTCGCAACATCAAGAGCAGTCTGTTCATGGACTTGATGCCCCAGACGATCAAGCCCATCTACGAGGTCACCACAAACTACAACTTCTACACCCGCCGCCCCATTGTGGGACAGGGCGCAGAAGGCTTGGCCTCCGTTTATGAGGTGGGGCCTGGGACATCGTCCTTTGCAGAGGGCCTTGGTAAAACGCTGGGGGTTTCCCCGCTCAAGCTTGATCACCTGATCAAAGCCTACACCGGAACCATCGGGATGTATGGGGTAGACACCATTGATGCCATCATTGACGCAAACAGCGATGTGCCCAAGGCCACCAAGCGGTTTGAGCAGATGCCGCTCATCAAACGGTTTGCCCTCGACCCAGAGGCCCGTGGAAAGGTCACGGCCTACTACGATCTGAAGAACTCAGTGGATGAGGTTGTCCGTACCGTCAATCACCTGGAGAAGGCCGGGAACTATGAGGAGATGGGCGAGTACATGCAGGACAACATGCGTATCCTGGCATCCAAGGATTACATCTCTGCGCTTGAGAAGGAAATGAAGTCATTCCGGGAAGTGGCATCCATGATCCGCAACAGCAGGATGAGCGGGGATGAGAAGCGGGATGCCCTGCTGGCCGTCACCCAGGCTCAGAACAAGCTGACCGGGAACATTCAGGAAATCAAGAAGATGATAGCTTCAGGTGATTGAATTCAAACAACCACCCGATAGTTTTTCGGTGAGCTTCATCCCAGGCGTTTAAACGCATCTCCTTGGACATCGACTTACCCTGGTCGATTTCCATATGGCAGTGGTAGCAGAGGGCCGCAATTCGGTAATCATGGGCCTTTAATCCCCTGCCCTTGCCGTCCCGTAGCTGGTTGGAGTGAGCGGCCACTATCGTGCCATCCTCGACTCCGCATAGCTGACAGGGTGACTCCCGGACAATTTCAAGAAGTTTCTGGTTACGGTACATCATGGGTTTTTACGGGGTCTGCCCCGGCGCTTGTGCTTGTCCCTGGGGACGCTGGTAGGTTGCTCAAGGGTGTTGAAGCGGTGTTCGTTGAAGCATTCCCGAATTCTGTTTACACAAGCCTCCACCCTGCGCTCACTTCGCACAACCACTGTCTCGGCTCCACATTGGGGGCATTTCATTTCCCCTCCTTAACTTGTTGCATGTAGCGCAAGGCGTTGAACAGCAACTTGGACTCGGCCATGGCGTTTAAAGCCTCGGCAATCGCCCCGTCAAGATCATTGTCAAGAACCTTGTCGTGGGCATTCTTCAGGGCCTTCTCGGCCATCATGCATGGGTACGCATAGTCAATCACATCACACCTCGCATTTCCCAACCTGCCAGGAAATAATTCCACCTGCCCTGCATGGCTGGATTGGTGTACTTGTCGCCTGTCATGTTTAAATCAGCATGCGTGTATCCCCTTGAGGACATCAATGCTTCAAACACTTGTCTTGCTTTCATGTCTTTCTCCTTTGTTGTCCGCAGTCTGCACATTTGTTGTCCACAAAATCGTGGTATTTGGTTTCGCCAAGTTTTCCGCACAGGTGAGCGCCGAACAACTCGGCCAGCCCCCTCCTGTAACTCCCATCGGGCGCATGAAACAATTGAGGGTGGCTTTCGGAGAAGTACTCTTCGTTTCTGGGGTGCGGGAGAACAAAAGGTCTGTTCATGTTTTCTCCTCAATGACTTTAACCAAAATGTCAAACCACTCATGCGTGGTCTTGCCTTTGCCCATCCCCTCCAGCGGGTTGATCGCAGGGCGCAGTTCCTTGATGAGTTGCAGGATTGTTTGAAACCCATCTTTAACCCCTCGGTCGTAGCTTTCCATGAGCAGCTTGGTAAGTTCGTCTTTTGCGTTCATGTGTTCTTCTCCTTGAGCTTGGCTTCTGCTAGGCGTAGGAACCCGTCAACATCAAACACGTCTTCAAAGTCCCACCATTTGCGGCTGAGTATTTCCGCTCGGTCTTCTTCCGTCAGCCCTACCCATTCACGCTCCAAAGACAAAGGCCACACCTGACCAAGCGGTGTAAACAAAGGACAGTCTCTGTCTGTACTTACCACGCCGTTGCTTGGGTCGTACCATGCTATTGGTTTATCCATTGTTCTTCTCCTTGAGCTTGGCCTTAATAGCGCAGTAATATCACCGCCCGATAAGTCCCAAAACGTCCAAACTTTTTTCTGTGGCGGCTCTGTGCGCTGTGGTGGGTGGAGATAGAGGGGTGTTAGCGACTGCTCTGCATTTGCCACTGCGTGATAGCGGGTTCGGTACAGTGCGCCCGATGGGGAAATCCACGCCACAGGCTCTTGCTCTGGCCCCCTCAATGCCGCAATCACATCGTCCACAAGTAGACGCAGTGGGTCAACGGCATCAAGGCCAAAACAAGTTGTCGCAAGTCGCTCAATCAATGCTTCGTGTTTCATGTGTTTTCCTTGAATTGATAATCTTTAAAGACGGTTCCCCTGCTTGCATCGCCTTTCCAGCATTCGTTTACCCATCCCCGCTTGCCTGACTTG
>Ga0315909_10002954_pt1 | contig 21259 bp, 26 predicted proteins | sample LakEriMetagenome_11_FD_203527 | JGI IMG/M metagenome (GOLD analysis project Ga0315909, IMG submission 203527) | Freshwater fungal communities from buoy surface, Lake Erie, Ohio, United States - Buoy 2 MA125 | ecosystem: Environmental > Aquatic > Freshwater > Lake | place: USA: Lake Erie, Ohio... | reverse complement strand
TCGGTGTTGCATTCCCTGAGCTGCTCATAGACACGCTCAATCTTTTCATCAGCCTCAAGGATCACGTCACTAGCCTGCGGCGTTGCCAATGCGAAGGCGGCGGCATCTAGCGCCTCCATCGGTGGTGGGGTTTTAGTATCTACGGCCTCAAGAAACAGCATGGCGCTGCGCTGAATCTCAGCCCACAGCGCCGGGTCAAATTGCACCCGCTCAATCTTGAACACCAAACCGCCCAAGAGCGCCACCACGTCACACCATTGCGCGCCCACGATGCCCATTTGGGTAGTCACCTGCACCACCGCCTCAGGCGGCGCGGGGTACATGCTCCAACGCGGTGAGGCTGAGGTTTTGATTTCAACGATGCCCTCAGGCTGCCCCGCAATCGTTCGATCTAGGCTTGCCATGATGCGCGGGTGTTTCTTCAGGCGCACGATCCCGTTTGATTTTCGCAGCTTCACGCCGCGTTCAATTTCGTAATAGCGCGCCACCGCATCTTCAAGAATCACGCCCCGGTGGGCGGCTGCCCCAACGGCCTGCTCAGGCACCGTGCCCGTTTTCTCAGCCCATAGTTGAAAGGGCGTTTTATACGGGCTCACGCCCATAACCGCCGCCATGTCTGAAGCCCCAAGCCCTGCGCGGCGTAGCTCAAGCCATGCCTCAGAGCGCTGCTCAGCGCGTACGAATTCAAATGCCTTTGCCATTCTTAGCCCTCCGATCATTCTTTGCGAAGCCCTCACCCTTAAAGATCACGGCGGGTGGGCTGAATAGCCGCCACAATTTTGCACCGCACACCTCATGCCTCAGGGCTTTGCGCCCGTCAGCCGGGGCAAGCGCCTCAACGGTCACGTTGCAGGTACGGCATTGGTAATCAAACAGGGGCATCGCTTACGCCCCCATTCGAATGATGACGGCGCCAACGATCAACGCCACGCAGAGCGCGATCGTATAGCGCTGCCGTTCACGGCGCCGCTCTGCCACCTCAAACGCCTCAAGAGCGCTGCGGCGGCGCAGGCCGTTCACCATGCGCGGCTGCCCTGTGCGATTCAGCGCGCTCACGCTGCACCGCCAACGATGAGCACCACGATGATGCAGCCAACAAAGATTGCGAAGGCAAGAAATTCCCGAATTGCCGTGATCATTTGCCACCTCCCAAAAGGTTTTCGCGCCCCTTAACGGGCACGTAGCATTTGGCGCATACGGCAATCAAGCCGCCCTGCGCATTCTTCACCACCTGCAAATAGCCGTGGCGTGCGGATACCGGGCAGAGATTCCAAAACGCTGAGCTCATCGTGCACCTCCAACCATTCGGGCGCGCTTAATGCGTGCCGCTTTCTTCGCCCAAACCTCAGCATGCTTTGTGCACATAGTCACTAGCATTGGCTGCGTTGCGCCTTCAGGGTAGTAATCCTCACCGAATGCATCGGCTGCGCGGTTGCACACGTGCACCCCACGCCCCATCGCAACGCTGATGTTGCGGCGGGTGGTGTATTGGCAAAGGTGTGAGAATCGTGCGCCGCTCATTAGAACGCCTCCAAGATCGTGGCATTGATCATGTTGGCGGTTTCGTAATCGCCTAGCTCTTCAAATCGAATTGCGGCTGCGCCGCCTTCGCCGCGCACGCTCTTGAAGCCGTGGGCATGTCGCACCGCTACCTTCAACGCAATAGCCGCGTCATAGTGGCTGCGATCCCGGGGCTGCATCAACACGCCGTCACCAATCAGGCTAAGCGCTGTCTTGATTTCCCGAAGGCTTACGTTTGCCATCTTTTTATCCTCCAAATCAGGCGCCCCGTTTGGGGCTGTTTCCCTGACACCCGAAGAATAAGGCTAACGGTTGGCGGCTGTCAACCCCCTGTTTCAAGATCGGGCAACCCCCCTGCCTGAGCCGCCTCAACCACCACCTTTAGGCACCCCCCGCACAGGGTTTGGGAGAGCACCCAAGCCACCCCGTACGGCCCTGTATTCGCTACCTGCTCACCGTAGGCATAGAGCCTGCCCGGCTCCCCACAAACCGGGCAGGGCCCAAGCTTCGGCTCAGCCGTTGGCATCTTCTAGGCGCACTAGGTATTCGGCGGTCACGCCACCCTTGCCGAAAAACAGCGCCCATTGCGCAGGGGTGCCGCTTGCCGCCAACCATTCTTGGGCGTAGCGGTTTGATGATTCAATGCTTGCATTGCCCCACACCGTATGCGCCCCATCGGATAGCACCAATCTTGCAGGCGTGTGCCAATGGCCGTAAAACAGGAAATCGAACGGCTGCACCGAAAGATTCCAACCCTGTGCACGCTTCGCAATTGCGTAGTACGGCAACCCGAAAGCGCCGCCCCTGAATTGATCACCGTGAACAAGCATGGCGGTTTTATTGCCGGGCAGGCTCAGCGTGTCATACCAATGGCGCCCACCCATCGTGAGGCTCTCGCGCCAATCAACGCGCTTTTCAGCCTTCAAATGCTCAGCCGCTACGCGGTACAAAATCGCATCGGCGTTTGATTCATTTGAATGATCACCGAAGCGGCCCAACCGCCCGTGGTTTCCGATCGCACCGCGCACGGTCACCTTCGGTGCAAGCGCTGCCATTGCGCGCACAAATTGTGCAAGCATGCCCGCGCCCTCAAAAATCTGCACGTACAAACCGCCGCGCTCTACCTCATAGGCTTGGCTTGGAAAAATGTTCCCGTCGCTCTCTACGAAATCGCCCAAGAGCACGCATGCAATTTCTTTGACAGGCGTGCCGTGCAATTCGATCAGGCGCTGCACCTTAGTGGCAAGCAGCGCAATGCGCGCCTTTGCCACGTCAATGCCGTAGGTTTCTGAATGCTTCCCAAGCTGCCAATCGCCCAAGAGCACCACCAATGTTTCGGCTTCGCCTTTCTTGCCTGAGGCTTTGGGCTTTGGTACGGGTGGGATCGTGATGCTCAGCGCCGCATCTTTGGCGGCCTGATACACCGCCGCCACCAATTCTTCACGGGCAGCATCACGCTTTGCCAATTGGCGCAGCGCGCGTTTGTGGGCTTCGGTCACCTCATGCAGGCGCTGCTCAAGCTGCAATTCTTCGCTCATGATTTGCACGCGCATTCGCCCCGGCGGTGCCGTGCGATAGTCCAAAACGAAATGGTGAAGCCGCGCTTTTCAAGCCACGCGGTCAGCGCTTTGTTAGTAATTGCAGGGTCAGCCAACCCTACCTGCAATGTTTCCCAATCCTCACCCTGAAGATGCACGGCAGCCATGCCGCACGGTGGGCCTTTGCGCGGGCGGCTCAACGCCCGCAATTCATCAAGCGCGTTCATCGGGTACCTCCAATCTACGTGCCACCTGTTTAGGTGACTATTCGCAGCCTACACCCGATCTTGTGCCACCTGTGTGGCAACGTTTGTGTTAGGGCTTTTCTTTGATGCCGAAGGCGCTGTTTTTCGGGTCAAGGTATTTCACCAATACCTGCAACCCTGAGGCAAGCCCGGCTGAAAGCACCGTGCGGAAATCTCCCCCGCTGATGTCTAGCAGCGGGATACCCAAGCCAAGCGCCACGCTGATGCTCACCGTGACAAACGTGCGCACAAATTCGATCAGGGCTTCATCAATGCCCGTGTTGTCTTTGATGTATTTGATAAACGTCATCATTTTTACGGGGGCACCTTTCACTTTTGACGCAGCCGCCGCCGCACCTGTTGCGGCTGTGAGCGCCCTCCCGCTGAGCTGCTCCCAATCTACACCCTCAAGCGCCTTGCCCACCTGATCTGCCACGGTTGGGCTTGCAGGCTTTGGCGCGGCCTTCGGGGCTTCAGCCTTTGCCACCACCTGCGCCGCAGGCGTAGGGGCAGGGGCAGGCTTTGGCGTTGGGGCAGGCGTTGGCACAGGCGTTGCAACAGGCGCCACGGGCGCAGGCGCGGCGTTGCGCGCCGGGTGCGTGACGATGAGCAGGCACTTGAAATCAGCCTTTGCCTTTTTGGCTTTCACCTTGCTGTTTGCGATCGCCCGCAATTGCTCTTCGGTGACAGGCACCGCGTATTTCTCAGCCGCGGTTTTCTCATCGCGCGTTGGGCACGCCCATTGCCACCCGTGATCTTCGCACCACCCCGCTGAGGTCATGTGCCCGTAGCCGTCAATGAGCTTCTGAGGCGCATGCTTGCCCCACCATTTGCGCCAACGATCGTGCCATGCGCTGATTGGTACGCCCGCGGGATAGCCAACAGGCTGTTGCACCCACACCATGAGGGCGGCGCCCTGCTTCGCTGCCTCTACGGCATCGGCCCATGATTTGGCATAGCGGGCTTTTCCCCCAAGCACCGCAATGGTTTTGACGGCTTCGGGCAGAGAGCCCCCGGCATCGCTCACGCCCTGTTTGTCTTTTCGCCCTGTGGCTTTCTCAAAGGCTGCAACGCCCTGCGCGGCGGTGTAGGTGACGGCGTACCCGCTCGCCCACGATACGGCGGCGGCGCACGATGACCATGTGCAATCGTCAAGAATTTGTTTGGCGCCCTTCAATTGGGCTTCGGCATCGGCGTAGAGCTGCGAAGCCACTAGGTAGCGCGGCATTAGGCGTTTTCCCGCTTGATCATCACGGCAAGAGCGCGGGCGGCTGCATCATAGTCAAGCGCGGCGCTTACGGGGTGACCTTCGGTGACGCCTTCGGCGTAGTCATTGCCATTTTCGGCGCGGCGCCAGAGCGTGCCGCCGAATGCGGTGTGCGCATCGTTTGGCACCACGGCAACCCATTCGCCCGGCGCAACGTCAACGCGCGCCCAACCCTGAGCGGCAACCTGTTCGATGTAATCCGTAAACGTCATCACCCTTTACCCCATCGCAACGGCCCTGTGATTGCCCACAGGGCGATCAATACCAAAATGCTCATGCCTACAAAATCCCGCGTGCCAGATTCTGGCAATACAATCCAAGCCACCATCATGCCCAACCACGTGAACGATGAGGCGCTGAGATCCAAAATAAAATCAATCAGGTGCTTCACGGTTTCGCCTTTCGTGAGCCTCCAATTGAAGCTGCCGCAGCCGCCGCCGCGGTTGCCGCTTGGGCAACCTGCGTGATGATCACAGCGGGAACGATTGTAGCGGCTGCTTTCTCTTTTTCTTCAGGCGATAGATCGTGTCCAAGATTTGCGACAAACGCCGCGGCCTGCCCTACGGCTTCGCTAACCGCTGCCGCTGCCTCACCAATCGCGGCTGCCACCTCTTCGGCGGCTGCGCCGGGGTCAAAGGGCACAGGCTCAGGGGTGGGCTCAGCCGTAGGCGAAGGGGTGGGCTCAGGGCTCACCTCAGGCGAAGGCTCCAACGTAGGGGTTTCCGCCACGGTGGGGCTAGGTGAGGGCGATTCAGGCGCAGGTGGCGGCGTTGGCGTGGGCGAAGGCGTAGCGGGGCTCTGAGAGGGCTCTACGGGGCTAGGCGTAGGGCTAGGCTCAGGGCTAGAATCAGGGCTAGGGCTAGGTTGAGGGCTATCAATTGGCGAAGGCTCAGGGGATGGCGTGGGCTCATAGGTGGGCACCTCTTCGCTAGGCTGCACGCTAGGCAGCGGGGTGGGGTCAGGTGAAGGCTCAGGGGAAGGCTCAGGGCTTGCAGGGATAAACGCGGGATCGGTGATAGTGAGCACGCCCGCGCCGCAGCATGTGTCAATCGCCCACACGCCAAAGCCGTACACGTCACCCGGCTGCACCTCAAATTGAACGCCGCCGTTGCCTTCAAGCCCCTGCGTCATGAGATCGGTGGCAACGCCATTGATCAGAAATTGCGGGCGGTCATACCACGCGCCATCGGTGGTGGCGTATTGCCAGAGCAGCCACACCGTGCCCGCTGCATCGGCGGTGGTGGTGTAGGTGGTGACGTGAGAGCCGCCGACACCATCGGCGCCCGTAATGACAAAGCCGCCGTCAATGAGCTGCACGGTGCCATTCGCGGTGGTGGTAAATACCCATTCGGCAGCGGCAACGGGCACCGCACGCCAAAGCACAAATGCGGCCAAGAGCGGCAAGAGCACCCGCCGCATTATTTGCCCTGTGCTTGCAGCCACGCCAAGAGCGCGCCGATACCCCCAACACCTAGCATCGCGCCCAATGCGCGAAGCACCGCCAAGCCGCCTTTCATTTGATCGATCTCCGCCTTTAGCGCGTCAATCTTTTCGCTCTGCGCATCAAGCCGGGCAATGATCGTTTCTGCCTGCGATTTCGTCACGGTCAACCCTCAAGCGCCTTCAGCCGCTCTTCAAGATCATTGACGCGCGCAAAGAGCGCGGCAATCAAAGCGGTGGGGTCAATCGTATCAACGCGGCCTTCAGCGTCATACCCCACGGCATGTGTAAGCCCTGCCGCCTCTACCTCTTCGGCAATGAATCCCAAGCGCGTTGCGCCCGCCTCATCGGCAATGGTTGATTCATAGTGGCGTGGCTTGATCTTACGGGCTGCCTCTAGCACCGCCTCATCAGCATCAACGATGTTTGTTTTGTATCGCGCCGAAGATGTGTTGCGGCGTAGGTTGTACGTGGTGCCTGCGGTAAGCACCCAAATGGCGGCGTTTGTGGTTGCCGTGGTGCCTGTGATGCTGTCAGCGCTGTATTGATTGGCGCTCACGTTTCCTGTTGATGTGATTGCGCCCGCTAGGATCGGCCCGCTGAACGCTGTTTGTGTGCCGTTATCAAACATGTAGCGGCTGGCCGTGGTGCCGTCCATTGCGTAGATGCGTTCTGCGTAAATGTAGGCATAATCGTTGGTTGTGCTGCCGTTATAAAAACGAAATACGTTGGCGCCCTCCATTCGAAGCCCGCCGTAGAATGTGCCCGCACTATCCCTGAAGAGCAGGCGCGGCCCAACGCCCGCCGCCGTGCTGTTTAGATAAACGTCACCACCATCAGCCAACAGCCGAAGGTCACCAGCCGAAATGACATTTGCTGCATAGATTGATCCTTCGGTGGTACCGTTTGTGGTGACGTAAACGCCGTTAGGGGCAATCAGGTTGACGTTATCACCGCTAGTAATCGTTGCATCGCCTGACCCGGCGTTGATGCCCATTGAATCTGCGGCGACAAATAACGCATCGGGGCGAATCAAAAGGTAGTCACCTGAGCCGCTCTGAATGTTGAGCTCACCCGCTGATGCATTGATTACAGCGGGCGGGTTTGTTGGATCATCTCTATCGGTAATCAATAGCTCAGGAAGGCCCGCCGTCACGCGCACTTCGGTTAGATCAACCGTGCGATCGGCAGATTGCGTGGCAACCGTTGCAATGGTGATGGTGATTTTCAAAAAAGCCGCATCGGCGGGCGCGGTCATCGTGGTGAGATCAGGTGCTACCCCGTAGAGATCAGGGGCGGTTATTCCCGTTGCGCCAACTAGAGATGAAAACGGGTACGTATCTGATGTGATCGGGCTGCCCGTGGTGGTTGCCTGATCAATTTTGTAGAATTGCCCGCTGAGCGTTGCCGTTGCCTGCGTGCTTGCCGTGCCGCTCTCAAACGTGGCTTCGGCATAGAATGAGAATGAGCGTGAGGCTGAAGATGGCACGGGAATAAATCGGGTGAGGGTGGCGCTCTTCCCGGTGAGGGTGCCGCTTGCCACGGTGAAGCGCAACACGTTGCCTGAGGCCGCGCCTGCATCGGCAACCAATGCAGCGGTAATCGCGCCCGCGCTGTTTACATCGGTAAAAGTCCAATAGGGCAACGCATTGTCAGCGGTGATCGTCCCCGTTGGGTCAGCCGGGGCAATGGCAAAATCGCCGTTGGCAACGCCTGCTTTGATCTCCCGCAGGGAGGCGGGGCCGAAGAGCAGGGCGCTTTCCCCCGTGCTCTCACCGCTCAATAGCGTGGCGCCATCTTCGCTGATGACGCCGCCGCCTAGCGTTGCGATTTGCTGTTGATCGCTGCCAAATTTCTCAACCATCTTTTACCCCTGCAAGAATTTCTTGAGCGGGTTGCGTGGTGCCCGCTCTGCGGTGATGTCGAATTGCCGAATCATAGAGCCCGGCTCAAACGTCATGGTGATGCTTTCAATGCGGTAAATGCCGCTGAGATCAAGCCCCGGCGCGGCAATGTTTACCCATTGCCCTGCCTCCCAACCCGATTGCAGGGTGAATGTATCAGGCGCCGTGCCCGTTTGGCGGTACCCGTTGGCAAAGCCGTAGGGATTGTTTGTAGTGTCAGCGCCGCGAATGCTGAAGCTGATGCTGCGCTGTGGGGCAGCGCGGTTTGGGTAGGTATCGGTGCCGAAATAGCGCTTGGCGTACGCGGTGATTTTGTCGCTCCAATAGGTAGGCGCCGCTGATTTATTCGGCTGCGGCGTCACGCCAATAATGGTTTCAGGGCGTGGGCCGTTGCGCGTCGTCATGCCTGCACCATCTGGCGCTGCTTCGTCATAGACGCGCCCGTACGGGTCAGCCACGGTATAGGCGCCCGCACTAATCTTTGAATCCCAATCCGATGCATTGGTGTTGAAGGTGAAGCGTGCCTTTTTCACGATTGAATCATGATCAAGCACCACGCTGAGATTGCGCGCCTGAATGGTTGCCGCCTCCGATGCTGAGCCGTAGGGGTTGAATGTTGCCGTGGTCACGATCTTGAACGGGGCGGTGGCAAACGTAGGGGCTGCCGTTCCAAGCCGGGCGTAATTGATGCGCCCGTTAGCCGCCACCCAATAGCGGCGCTGCTCACCGTCAACCGATTCTGCCGCCTCTTTGATCGTGTCAAGCGCTGAGCGTAGCGTGCCGGGCACCATCTTTTGCTGCCCAATCGTCACGGCGGTGCCCGAATAGGCGGGCGTGGTATTGGTTGAAACGATCAACCGATTGGCGGTGCGGCCTGACGTGCCGCCGCTAAACGCCTGCACGGCATCAGCCTTTGACACCAGAGCCGTGACACATGCTTGATCGGTGCTTGATGCCGTGCCGATCAGGAAATTTGAAGTGTAATCAGGGCGGGTGCCTGTAGTCAGGCGCCCTTTGTAGACAATGATTTTGTCAAGAAACGTTGACGCTGCGGCAGCCGTGACGGTTGCGCGCGTGCCCAAGCCATTTTCGGCAAGCTGCGCGTCAATCGATGTGATGTACCCAAGAAAGGTGGTGGTGCCGCTTACCTGAAAGCGCACGCGCGCATTGTCATTGACGCCGCCTGATTTCCACCACGGCCCGCCGGGGCTTGGCGTTTTCACCTGCACCACGTCAAAGGTGAGAGAGCCGCCCTCACCGTTTGCATCTTGGGTGAGGCTTACGCTCTCAGGATCAACCCACGGCGTGGTTGGGCTTGACGTTGAATAGTCATCAAGAATGTTTGCACCGCTATTGACGCCATCAACCAGAATGGCAAAAGGGTGCGTTGCCATTTAGCGCCCCGGTGTGGTGGTGGTGACGATGCGCCCGAGCGAATCCTTCACCACGCCGTCAACCGCCTTGCCGCCGATGTTGATGGTGTATTTGGTATCCATCGGATTACCCGAAACGCCTGTGCCTGCATTGGCAGGTGGCGTCAAACCGATTGCGCCGCCCACCGCGCCCGCAACGTTGCCGATGATGCCTGCAATGGTTTTGATCACCCAACCAATTGGTGAATCCATGATTGCCTTTGATACGTTGATGACCGCCCCAATCGCCTCACCAATAAAGCCAATCAGGTTTGCAACGATCTTGCCCACAAACCCCAAGATGTTGCCCATTGCCTGCACGCCAACCGCCAATGGGCCTTTGCCATCTCCCCAAAGAATCCCAACCAGCTCAGCGATCTTCGCGCCTGTCTTACCTACCGAATCAAAGATCATGCCGAAAACAGGGATCAGGCTATTAACGATCGGCCCGATGACGCTCATCACCGATTCGATCACGCCGCCCGGCGCCGTCAATTTATTGATGAAGCCGCCAACCGCAGGCACCAAATTATTCATGATGAATTTGCCCACGGTTTGAATGATCGGCATGATTGCCTTGAGCCCTTCGCCTACGGCGGGCAAGACTTTATCGGATAGGATCGTGAGCCCATCGGCTGCAATCGGCAAGAATGCCGCGCCGAAATTCTCAAAGATGTTGCCCATCTTGATTTGGGCTTTGGCAAATTTCCCGCTTACGGTATTGGCTGCGGCTTCGGCTGAGCCTTTGTATTTATTGGTGACGGCATTAAGCACGTCAATGCCCTTTGCGCCTTTCTTTACCTCAACGCCAAGCCCCTTCAGCCCCCTTGTGTTGCCCTGATACGCCTTACCCACCAGAGCCGTTGCCTCTTCAAGCGAAATGTTTTTGGCAGCGGCAACGTCAGCCGCCACGTTTTGAATCTTCAGGGCGTCATTGAAATTCTTTGTGAACGCGGTTGCGGTGATGAGGCTCTCGCGCACGGCGTCATCGGCAAAGGCAAGGTTTTCCATCTTCGCCGTTTGAGCTTCAACGGCTGCGGTGTTTTCATCGGTGAGCATGTTGCGCGCTTTGAGCACGCCATTGAGCCGGGCAACCTGCTTTTCCTCATCGGCTGCCGCCTTAGTGGCGGCAATGGTGAAGCCTGCAACGGCGGTGGCAATGCCTACCGCTCCAAGCGCAGCGGTTTGCAGCCCGCTCCCAACGGCTGATCCTGCCTTTGACAGGCCGCCAAAGCCCTTGCCGATTTTTCGCAGGGTGGGCGTGGCGTTATCAACCGCCTTCACCACCAAATTCATAATGCCTTTATCCATCACCTACCCCTGCCCTTTCGGTATTTGATGACGCCGCTCAAAAAAGCCTGCACCGTTTTGTTGAGCGCTTCGATCGCGCGCGCCTGATTGGTTGGCGCGGTGACGGCACGCTTCACGAAATCGTTGCCACGAATGGCTTGCACGGTGATCCTACCCCGCGCCTTTGTCATGCGGGTGCCTTTTGTGCCGCTCACCACAAACCACCGATACCATGCGCCTTTTTGATCGCCCCGGCTCTTGCCTGCGCGCACGCCTACCACGGCGGCAGGGCGATCTTTGAGCGCCTTACGGGCAGCCACGGCGCGCTTTAGGCGCCCTGTGCGCACGGGTGCCTCAGCCTTCACGGGCTTCACCATCGTGCGCGCTGCGTTCAGCGTTGCCAATTGCAGCATCGCCCTGAATTTGCGCGGGTTTGATGCCTCAAGAAAGCCAAGCCGCAGCTCATCAGCCGCCTTCAACGATTGCGGCGTGACAAAGATGCGCACCTTTTCATTGCCCTTAGCGGCCACGCTTCACCTCTTTAGGTTGCAATTCAGCATGGAGAGCCCACGCCTTCAGCACGTAGTGTAGCGGCTGCTCTTCAACCTCCCACGGGAATTTGCCAAATTCTTTGGCAAGCATGTAGAAAATGATTTCGGGCGTTGGCTTGACGCTTTGCCCCAAGCTCAATTGCCGGGCGGCAAGCCTTACGCTTTTGGGAGGGTTGCGGCCTCACCAATAAATTTGGTTGCCGCTGCCTCTAGCGCCTGAATCGGCGCGTCAAGCGGATCATTGGTTGGGTTGCCGTCAAGATCGCGCCACCCTTCAATGCTCAAGATCATCTTTGTGTACGCCTGCAATCGCACGCCGATTGAATCGCTCTCAAGATCAATGAGCACGCGGGCGCTGATTCTCGTGAGCGGCCTGAACGTTGCGTGCCACCCTGCAAAATCGCCGTCAAGGTGCACAATCACGGGATCGTTTGCGGTGCCTGCCATGTTTCCCCCTCTCCCGCCTGCGGCGGGTTTACATTACGGGCGCGCCGATAGCGGCGAAACCACCCAACACTTGATGGTGTTTGTGCCATCAGATGCAAGCTGAAGCGTGACGGTTTCCAAAATGAGCCCGTCAGATTCGCTACCGATCACGCTTACGTTTTCCATCACGCCAACGATTGAGGCTGTGAAGCCATAGCCTGACCCGTCAACCCCTGAAACCTGAACGTATTTCTTTGTGCCAATGTCAGCCAATGGGAAGGCTGAAGCCTTTGAGCTGTTTGATGCAACCGTGATTTCAAGCGTGCCATCAAGCGCGCCCGTGTAGGCAACGCCGCCCGCGTTCACATTGGTGGTTGAGCCGTTGAGCACCTGAAGCGGGGCTGCGCCCGGCATAATGGTGAGGCTCCAATTGGTGGCGTAGGTTGAATACGCCGTGCCGCCGCCAACCGAAGAAATCCATGCCGAATCGGTGCGTACACCAAACAAGCGCCCCGGCACAAAGTATTGCTGCGCGAATGCAGCCGTTGACGTGTCTGTGGTGGTGGCAATGTTGCGCGCTGACCACGTGACGCCTGCCTGAAGCAGGCCGCTCTGATCTGCGGAAATGGTGAGCTCTGAAGGCACGCAGCCATCAACAATGTATTTCTGCACACCATCGGTCATGAAGAGCGAATAGGTCTTGAGCGTGTCAACATCGGTGGCGCTTGGGGTGTATGCCCATGTGTACGGCCCCGTGCCCGTTGGGGTGATGGTGGCAAGCGCATCAAAGTAGATTGGGAGATTGCGCGCCGAAACAGGCGCATCGGCTAGGGTCACAACAGGCATCTTCGCGGTGACGGTTGCCGATGATGCAAGGCGGCGTGGGCGAATGCCTGCGCTCTTATCGTCAGCCAAATCAACGGTCACGCCCGGATCGATCACGCCAACAATGTCTGTGTGCAGCAGCTCACCCAACGCATCGTTGAATGATGCAGGGGTGCCGTAGGCGGCTTCGCTCTTCGCAACAACCTTTGTAAATGCCTTAGCGCCTAGCGTGACGGCCATTTATTCAACCTCTTTCAATGTCTTTTCCGCTTTTGCGGTGGGCTTATTGTCTACGATTTCAACCAATCCCGAAGCCGCCAACGATGTGGCAACAGCGGCATCAATCTCAACGGCATCGTCGGATTCAGGCAGGTACGGGTTGCCCTCCGGGCGGGGCTGCTTCACCTTTACCTTCAGCATCTCAGGCACTAACGTTCACCCCTTCAAGCACGCTCACCTGCAGGTCAGCGGCAATCGTCATGTACGTGGTATCAGCCCACGTATCGGTGCCAATGGTAGTGCTTGCAACGATGGCTTGGGCAACGCCCGCTGTGTTCAATTGCACCTGCCCATCAAACACGCCCCGCAGCCACGCCCGCCATGTGAGCAGGTCAGCGTATTTGCGGCCCATGTCAGCCTGCTCATTCAGGTAGAGAATCACGGTCACGCCAAGCACCGTGGTGCGGCTGCCGCCTGTGCCGTAGGCGATCGAATCCCCACCGGGAATGCACACCGCCGCAGGCACCACGGCGAGATTGTCAGGCGGCGTGGCATAGGCGTTGCGGAGGGTGTACCCCGTGGGCGGGGTTGCCGCCAACAGGCGCGCAGCCACAGCCTGATGAATCGTTAGATCATTCATTAGATTGCAAGCCCACCACGGTTGCGGTAGGGCTCAATGAGAATGCGTGCCTCAGGGTGCAGGGCGCTGCGCATCGTCAATACCCCGCCCAAATCCTGTGAGCCTACGATCCCGAATGGGGCGGTGCGGCTGCTCCAAATTGCACCCGCCTGAATCCCGGCTGCCTGCTTAATTGCGGCAGGTACCGAAGGCCAACCGAAGGTGCCAACCACCTTTGTTTCAAGGTATCCCGTTGGGAAATTCAGCGTGCCGCCGCTAAATGGGCTCACGTCAATTTCGGTGTAGGGGCGCCCGTCAAGCGCGGCGTTGCGTGGGGCAAGCACGTAATCGTTGGCGCTCCATGTCTGCGAATAGGTGCCATCACCGTTAACGTCGGTGGCAAGCGTGGTGACCGTCACAATCGGATCGGTAAGCACGAAATCCCACCGCGTTGCGGTGTAATAACGGGTCTGGCTTGACGTGACGCCAAAGCCAACCTTTGTGTCGCAATAATTATTAATGAGCTGATCGGCAGCATCTAGGCAGGATTGCAGCGCGGTATCGTCAGCGGTATCACCTGAGGCAATCCCGATGCTGCTCTTGAATTCTGCAAGCGTCATGTAGCTCATGGGCTAATTCTCCAAAATCATGAAGGTGAGGGTTTCGGTGGTGGCGCATACGGCCCACAATTCATCACCGGGCAGAATGCGCATCTCAACGGCTCCTGCCTCTTTATCAAGCAACAGCCCTGTTGAGGTGGTGACGTTGGCTTTGCCAATGAATACGTCGGCGTTGCCAATGGTGTGAAGAATAATGCGGCAGCCGTCAACGTCGGGCGTGACGATCTTTCCCGCGGTACTAGTCACCGCCAATTGCCCCGTGGTGATTGCCATTTACGCTTTCCCCTTTCGCCTCTTGGGCTGTGTGGGGGCTAGTGTAGCGCGCTCAATGACAGGCTCAGCGGTTGCACGCTCTTGCACCTGTGGCGCAGGGGCAGGGATCGCGTACCCGTGGCTGATCATGTTTACCGCCTCCGATGCGGGCAGGTCAATGATGCCACCCGGCGCAGGCCATCGTTCCCCATTTCGCAGCCCGTCAATCTTGATCACCAATTGAATTCTCATTGTTTCCCTCTCTAAATGCTGAGGGGCTGAGCGTAATGCTCAGCCCCTCAGCGGTGCGCTTTGTCTAAAGATTAGACGTTCGCGCCCTTGAATGTCTTAACAGCGTTTGGATCGATCAGACCCGTAGCGCCGCGAAGAATACCACGGTAGGTGATGAGCCCTGCGTTAAACGCATAGGATCGGTCAGCCTCAATTGCAGGCGCTCCCGCAACAGCCGTGTATACGGCCCCAAGGTTGCCGAAGGCAATGCTCAAGGCTTCGTCACCGTTATCAGCCAACGCGGCTGAATACACCGGGAAACCAAGAATGGTGTCCGGGCGGCTCTGGTCACCCGGAACAAAGATTGGGCGGCTTGCGCCGTCAACCAAGCCCATGATGGCACCAAGCGTGGTGTCGTTCATCAAGAAACCACGCTTCGCAGCGCGGCGATCCTGCTGCTTCACGCTGTAGATCAGCGCGAGCAGGTCAGCATACGTAGGCGCAATCGCTGCACCCTGCTTGCCAACGGTAGCGGCTGCCGCAACGGCAGGGCCTGCAACGGCCCCATGTGCAACGGCAAGCTCGGCGGCGAGCTTTTCGGTTGCCCAAGCGGCAACGTCAAACATCTCATCCTGAACGGTTTCAATACCAACCTGAAGCAGCGAAGCGTACTTCACAGGCGTGAGGCTGAGGGAGCTGTTCGTTCCGTCGCTCTCGCCAATGTTGCTTCCCTCATTCACAGCGGCAGCGGTGCCTAGAGCCGTGGTGCGCGGGAGCGCAATCACATTGCCCTTTGCAACCTGAAGCACGGTGACAACCGCAGGATCAACGAATGGGTTTACCTGCCCAGCCGTGACCCAGAAACGATCACCCTGCTCAACCTGCTGCGTGAACGTTGCCTTGGTAATGTCGCGAAGCTCAACCTCACCACCCTCACGGGCAATGCGGCGAAGCTCTGCGGAAAGGTCACGCTTTGCATCGGCAGCCGGGGCGAAGGCAACAGCCTTTTCCGAACGGGCAGCATCAGCGGCGGCGCGGGCCTCTGCGGCGATCTTCTCCGAAGAGATCGCGGAATTGAGAACGGCTGCCTCAGCCGTCAGGGCGTCAAAGCGGGCCTGAGCCTCAGCCGTCAGGGCTTCGCCCTTTTCGGCATGCTCTGCCACGATGCTTGAAGCATCGGTTAGCAGCGCGGCGCGCTTTTCAGCCAGATTCTTGATAGCGTCAGACATTTTCTAACCTCTTTCAATTTCTGGTTTTACAAACAATGTGCCGGGCCGCCTATCCGATGCGCCTGATGATCAGGCATGCGCAGCGTGGTGCGTGGGCTGTTAGGGATTCTATCCCTTGAGCTGCTCCAATTTGAGGCGGGCTGCCACAATCGTGTGGTGCTCACCCATTGGTGCAGGCTCAGATTCGATCGCCTCAGGCTCAGCGGCTGCACCCAATCGGGCGCGCACAGCGTCAAGCAGAGCGGTTTGGTCAGCGTCAAGAGCGGTGCCCGCCTTCACGGCTTCAAGCGTTTCAACCAATGCGTCACCATCAACGCCGATCTTTGCAGGCGCGATCTTTCGCACGGCGGTAAGCCCAAGCGTTGCCGGGTAGGCAGGCTGATGGCCTGAGAGCGTTGACACCTCAAGCAGCCCAATTTCGGTAAGGGTGCGGCTGCCGTCATCGTTCCAAACCTGCCCATTCTTCGGCACGGTAAACCCAAAGCTCATGCCCATTGCCTTTGATTCGTTTTGTAGTTTTGAGATCACGGCTGCGGCGTCAGGGTCAGCGGGATCAAGCCGCGCCTCAACCTTCAGCCCAACCTCATCTTCGGTGAGGCTCAGGCGCCCGCTTGCCGTGGTGGCAAGCATGCGGCTTTCATCGTGACCGTGAAGAAATTTGATGACGCGGCGCCCCTGCTCAGCCTGCTTGATTGCGCGGCTGAAGGCACCCTTTGCAATGCGCTCAATGAATGGCAGCCCCGATGATTCTGCGTTGAAAATCGCGGCATACCCGCTGAAGGTTTTCTGCCCATCTTCGGTTTCGGAAACGCTGAAATCGCCCAATGGTAGGGCGCGGGTTTCGTGCTCACGTGCCATTGCATTGCTCTCCTTTTGTGCCGCCTCCGCAACGATTCTATCTGCCCATGCCAACACACGATCGGCGCCGTTTGTGTCTACGGGATTGACGCCCCAAAGCAGGGCCGCCACCGCCCCCGGTGCAGGGAAATCGGGGTGCTCAGGGTCACTATTCTGCGGCACGCCTTCCCAATCACCACGATGGCGGCGAATCCACGCAGCCATGCGCACCACCTTTTCATCATCAACGCTGCCCGCTGCAAGCTGCCGCGCTTCGCGCACGGTTTGATCCTGCAAGCCTTCGCCTGCAAGCCCGCCCTCATACGCCTCAAGCCCTGCGGTTGCAGCGGCTGAAATGTAGGCAGGCACCTGCACAATGGCGCGGTGCTCTTCGCGCAACGCCTCTTCAGGGCTGTACGCCTCAATGCCCAAACCGCGTGCCATTGCGCGCACGTCAGGGTCATTGTCAATTGCGTATTCGATTTCGCTGCCGTATTCGGTGGCAAGCAGGCCGTATTTGTATTCTTTGAATGCAAGCCCGGTGGCGAAGGCGCTGCCCTCAAAATCATTCAAATGGATTTCATCAACGCCTGCAACGCCATGCTCTTGCAGCCATGCGCGGGTTTCGGTAAGGCGGTCAACCTTACGGGCGCTCACCACAATCAATTGGGCATCACCGCTCATCACCTGCGCGTTCAGGTGATCAATGAGCGGCTGATTCGGCTGCTCATTCTCAAGAATCAGCGTGCCGTCAAGATCAACGATGATGTAGCTCAAGCCTGAGGCTCCTCACCTACGGTGCCAATGTTGAGCGGCTGCCTGAAGGTGTCACCATCAGCGCCGATTGGTGCGCGATCCTCAAGCGTGCGCACCTCATTCAGGCTCAAGAAACCGTTATTGAGCGCCACGGCGTAGGCGTCAAAGCGCTCTTTGGTGAGCGGGCGCAGCATTGAATCAACGTTGAATTTGATGAATGTGGTTTCGCCCACGATGAGGCGCTGAAGCCCTGCCTCAAGCCGCGCAATCAGGCTGCCCAACCCAAGCATCAGCCATTCACGGCTGACAATCTCTAGGCTGTTGTATGACGAATTGCCGCCCGGCAATTGAAGCAGGTGCAGCGGCACGCCATAGATTCGCGCCACGGCCTGCGTGCCCGCCTCCATGTTTGCCACAATGTCAAGATCGGAAGGCTTGAAGGTGAGCGGCTTGAAATCAGCGCCGCCCGTGAGCACGGCAATTTTGTGCATGTTGCGCAGCCCTTCGTGACGTCGCCCGAACGATGCGCGTAGGGTTTCTGCTTGATCATTGGTGAGCTCTCCCGGTACGGTAACCAAGCCCGAAACCGAAGCGCCCTGCTCAAAGAAACGCGAAGCGTATTCCATCGTTGCCTTTGCAAGCCCCAACGTCACCTTGTGATGCTCAACAGGGCTGAGGCCGCGCAAATCTTCGCCCACACCAAATAGGGTGATGTGCACAATGTCATCATCGGTGAGATCGATCTTGCCCGATGTGGTGGTGATTCGGTAAATCGGTGAGCCGTCATCGGCGCGAAGCACCGTGACTTTGCGCGGGTCAAGCAGGCGCACCTCAACAATCTCGCCATTGTCACCACGCAACACCATCAAGAATGCGTTGCCGTCAATGAGCAGGCTGCTCACGGTGCGGTGCATCAAATCAAAGCGCGTATAGTTTTTGTTATTCGGCACAGGGTTATCAAGCCAGAGCGGGCGCGTCACCGGGCGGCGAACGCCACGATCCCGAATGAATACGCCCACGGGCATGCTTGCCACGGTGTCAGCGTAGAGCTTCACCGCCGCATACAGCGCGCCAATTGATGTTGCGTTGCGTTCGTTTAGGCTCACCCCTGCAACGTCAGATTCAACAGGCCACATGCCGCCTACCTGCCGCTGCTCTCCCTCACGCCCCAAGATTCGATCAAGAATGCCCACGCAATTTCTCCCTACAGCTCAATGAATTGCACCGATGCCTTCGGCGTATCAAGCGCCTTCGCGCCTAGCGTAGCAGCCCTACCCCAAGCCATAATCGCTGCCACGCAAAGGTCAATTTTCTTGCCTGCATCTTTACCCTTTCGCACCTGCACCCCGTAGCGCGTTTGCACGGGGCTTGCATTCATGACATGGCGGCTAAGGCGCGGATCACCGTCATGCTTCAACCGCCCATTCACAACGGCATCATAGAAAGCGGCGGTTGCGGGCGTCATGCGGGCAGGGCTCTGAGGGTGCTCAACCACGGGCAAGCCTGCCTGTTGCCAACGCTCCATGACGGCCTGCCATCGGTACGGGTCACAATTGATCTCTCGCACGTCATAGGTTTTGCAGATTTCTTCAACCCTCATCTCAACCTGCTCAACGGGCACGCGCCATGAGAGATCGTCAATGGGGCGTTCCCAAAGCCCAAGCGTAAACACCGCGCCATCGGTCAGGCGCACGCCGATCACCCCCGTACTATCGTTGGAAAATGAGCCGTCAAACCCGCACACGATCGGGTCACCCGGCTCAAGCTTCAGCGTGGTATCGGCGCATGAATCCCACGTGCCCGCAGGCAGAAACGCCACGCCTGAGGCCGTGAATTGGTTGAGCCGCTTAGTGCGAAATTCGGCTTCAGGGGTGCGCATCTTCGCGCTCTTCAAATCCTCTAGGCTGAGCAGCGGCGGCGTTGAGAGCAGCCCCGGATTCGCCTGTGCCCATTTGGTTTCATCGGCATAGGCATCTTCATCAGCCTCAAACCACGCCATGCCCAACGTGGGGTCATCGTGCTCACCTGTGATGCGGCGGCGTGCCAATTGGTAGAGCGTGAACGCAATTGAATCCATGCCCGTTTGATCGGTGCGCTGCCCTGCCGTGGTGATCGCCAGAAACAGCGGGCTGCGCCGGGCGCCCATGCTCAGGCTGAGCACGTCAAAAAGATCGCGGTTGGGCCATGCCGCCAATTCATCGGCAAGCACTAGCGTGGCGCTCAAGCCCTCTTTGGTGTACGCCTCTGATGATAGCGCCCGCCAAATGGTGCCCGTGGGCTTGAATTCTAGGGTGTCACGAAACACCTTGATTTGCTCAGCCAACATGGGGCTCATCTCAACAGCGCGCTTCGCGTGGCTCATCACCAATTTGGCTTGATCCCTATCCGCAGCGGCTGAATAGATTTCACCCCCCTGATCACCGAAGAGCCCAAGCGCCAACGGCACCGTTGAGAGCAGCGCGGTTTTGCCATTCTTACGGGCTGCGCCGATCATGAAAAAGCGGTGCGAAAAGGTGCCATCGGATTTGCGTGCTAGGGCGTGGCGTAGCAGCTCACGTTGCCACGGGCGAAATTGCATGGGCTCACCTGAGAGCCCGCCGATCGAATCCTTTGCGATGGGCACCAATGCCTCACCGAACGCAGCCACCTGATCGCCCAACGATCGGGCTAAATCTTCAGGGTTAGTGGGCGTCAACCATTTGGGCGGCCATTCGGCAACGCCGCGAATTTCTCCCTGAATTCCTCCAACAGGGTGCGCGCCTGCACCATTGCGATGCCTAGCCGGGCGCGATCGCTTGGCGTCAATCCTAGAGCGCTCAGCCATTTGTAAATCCTCTCTTCGGTTGCCGTGCGCATGCCCCAAGCGGGGTGCGCGTAGGCATAGCCTTTATCGGTAAACAAAACCATACCATCAGCCTCAAGCCTAGCGGTGATCTGCGCCAAAATAGATTCGTCACGGCAGAGCATCGTCAGAGCTTCGCGGTCAGATTCAGCCAACCAATCGCAGGCCGATGTGATGCGTACCCAAACGCCCTGCGCCACCGGGTCAAACCCCTCAGGCAGCGTCAAAGCGTTGAGCGGCGCCACGCCATTGCCCTGTTTTGCGGGCATGCGGCTAGGCTTCAACGTGCCCCGTTTGGCTTTGATTTCGTTGGGCAGCGGCTTAGGCGATGCCATACAAACCCCCACCTACGGCAAACCCCCACCCCCCGTGGTTGCCCATGCACACGCGGGGCTCGGCGCTGGATACCTTGCCTCTATTCATGCGCAGATTCTAACCGCCCCCCCGTGTGCCGCGTGATCTTGCCGTGGCAAGAGCGGCAGAGCACACGTAGCGCCGCCTTCGGCACCACAGGGCTTTGTCCCGGCTGAAGCGGGAAGATGTGATCAACGGTGAGATCGTTTACCGCGCCGCAGCGTTGGCACCACGGGTGCTCACGCCGTACCTCAGCGCTCAGGCGCCGCCATGCAGGGTCAGCGTAGGGCTGTGGGCCGCGTTCCCGTTGGCGCTTCGCGGTGATCTTCGCAGCGCAGGTGCCGCATCGGTTGCCTATCCGCTGAAGCACGCCGCATGTTAGGCAGGCACGGGCAAACCTAAGCGGCATGGCGTTTGAAATTCGGTACGGGCAAGCGCTCACCCACAATGAAGCTGAGGGCTTCGCATACCCGCTCCCCTTCGGTATCAAATTGCGAATCAAACAGGGCGAAGGCCTCACCGCCCAAGATGCCGTCAAGGTGCGCCACCAATCGATCAAGCGCGTGATGGTGCACGTGCATCAATTCGTGGGCAAGCACCCGGCGCTGCTCACGCGGCTTGAGCTTAAAGAAATCGTTTGATAGGCGAATGGTTGCCACCCACAGGTTATCGCTCACCTCAATGTCAGCCCAAGCGTCATCGGGCGGCAGATCATCGCTCACCTTCAATTCCCAATCGGTGAGCCGCATCACGGCGCGGTTGGCGTTTAGGTATGCGGTGACCGCATCGCGCAGGCTTTGGGGTATAGCCGCCCGCACGTGGGAGGATTCACGTGCGGGCGGGGGGCCGCCACTAGGTGACGGCGTGCGGCTAGGGTAGCG